>ENA-ORTW01004432-ORTW01004432.1-human-gut-metagenome-genome-assembly--contig:-NODE-4432-length-11013-cov-2.515970_pt1 | contig 11013 bp, 11 predicted proteins | sample MGYA00242072_ERZ509193 | MGnify/ENA primary metagenome ERZ509193 (study PRJEB26280, sample SAMEA2338813) | human gut metagenome | biome: human gut; feature: human-associated habitat; material: faeces...
GGGAGTGTAAGTTATAGAAAATAAAATTATTTTAATATAAAGATTTTTGCTGGAAAAATATAAAAAAATTAAAACTATTGATAAATTTATGGTGATTATTCATAAAGTATAGAAATATTTTTGATGACAAATTAGTACCATTGATGGTAAAATATTAAAAATAAAAAGTGTCAGATAATAAAGAGCTATATTCACAGTATTTTGTAAAAAAAACGGGGAACTAGCAATATACAGATAATTCATTACAGGAATTATTTTAAAGAAAGCGGGGAAATACTATGAAGAACGTGAAGCGAAACCAAGGACAATGGAAACGACTCAAAGCAATCCTTATCGTTGCAGTAATGTTATTTACGACACCGCATATTGTAGGATTTGCTTCAATGAGCAGTGAGGAGGCAGTAACAACATCTGCGGGCAAAACAGGTATGGCAGAGCAAGGCGAAGAACAGAATACGGGGAACAAGTCTGTCCAGAACCAAAGAAGCAGGGATGCAGGAAATATCTGATCAGCCGACCGAATCCAGGCCATCTTCTGATATGCCTAAAAAGGAAGAAACGCAGCCCGAGAGCGATAATGCAGAAGAAAAAGCAGCGGAGAAAACTACAGAAAAGCAGACGGAAGAAACAAGTACTAAAGAAGAGGCAGAGACAGGGAACATAGAAGCAGACCCGGAGCAAATGACAGAAGAAAAAAGTTCTAGTAAAGAAGAAACTTTGCCGGAGGAAGAATCAGCCGAAGAAGCCGATACAAGCGAAGAAGTCAATATAAAAGAGAAAAAAATTTTCCGATATGAAAATGACGATGTGAAAGTAGAAGTAAAAGAGTCCGAAGCAGGAGTTATCGCTGATAGTGCAAAGTTACAGATTGTGCCGATTGAACAGGATAATAAAGATACACAAAAACAGTATGCAGAAGTAAAGAAGCAGCTCCTGGAAAAGGCACAGAATGAAATCTATGATATTGCAGGATTTCTGGCTTACGACATTTCTTTCGTAGATGAGAATGGGAATAAGATAGAACCAGATGGAAAAGTTCAGGTTTCTATGGAATATAAAAAGATTACAATGCCAGAAGCATTGAAAGACCGTAAGGACTCTAAAGATACGGATGTAACAGTAATGCATCTGGAAGAAGATACATCGGGTAAAGTAAAAGAGGTAGTAGATCTTTCAGAGAGTAAACAGTTAAAGGATATTACAACTACCGCGAAAAAGGTTGTCAAAAAAGTTGATTTTGAAACGGAGAGTTTTTCAATATTTACAATTATCTGGAAAAAGAATGGTCAGATAAAGACAACAGTAAACATCGTTGATGACAGAGGAAAGGCAATAGAACTTTCAGAGACAAATGCTGTATTAAGTAATCTGGAAATAGATGCAAAATATTTTTACATATCAAATATAACAGCAACAACTTATAGTCAGTATTATAAATTAACAGATAGTGAACAACAGAGTTATCAATTAATGAAAGCGGTTGTTACAGATTCTGGTACTTCTTATGATGGAACGAATGGAACGGATATTATTTCATTAGAAGTGGAGAATCGTACTACATATTACAGAACTAAAAGTGGACAAAATAGAGAAGAATTACAAAATAAAACGCTTTATTTTGTTTACACAGAGATGTTATCGACAGTTGAAACGGTGGACAGCGCATCTAAGGGAATCAAGATTAAAATGATAGACTTGGAAGGAGAGGCTAATAAATATCTTAAGAATGGAGATAATTCAATTAATTTAGATGGAAATTACGGTAATGGAACTATTAAAAATAACTTGCTGGAAAGACGTTTGGGGACAGATGGTTATCCGATAGCAAAAAATGGTGCAAAAAGTCTGTCTGGCTTATTTAGTGGGGCAACAGAAACAAACCACTTATTTATCAAAAGTATCTATGCTAATACAGGATACTATGAATACAGTAGTTTTGAAAATTATGCCTATTTAGATACCAGCAGTTCGGGTTCAACAAAGGATTTTAAGGTATATAAGCAGATAGGAACACCTACAAATGAGGATAAGTATTTTTATAAACGTGGTAATTTCATGCCGTATAATTCCATCAGTGCTGGCCGTTTTTCAACCAATAAAAATTTGTATGATGAAGACGGAAAGGCCTTGACAGATACTGCTCCAAGAAAAGAAGAAAAGTTATATCTGGTAAACGGAACTCCAAATTACTACTTTGGAATGGAAGTATCCGCCAACTTTGTTCAGCAGAAGAATGGACAGGTCACACAAAATGGAAAAAAAGAGCCAATGGTCTATGAATTCAACGGCGATGATGATATGTGGGTTTTTATAGATGGGATATTAGTTCTTGACATTGGTGGTATTCACGATGCACATTCCGGTAAGATTAACTTTGCAACTGGTGTAGTTTCATGGAAAGATTGTGTGACAGGTGGAACACCAGTGGAATCTATTACCACGATTAAGAAATTATTTAAAGAGGCAGGTTACTTCCCAGATGGAACTGTATGGAATGATAATAAAGTTAGTGATTATTTCAAAGGAGATACTTTCAAAGATTATTCCAGCCATACGATGCGTATGTTTTACTTTGAGAGAGGCGCAGGTGCTTCTAATCTTCATATGAAGTTTAATCTTCCGGTTGTTCCAGATGGTTCGATTGAAGTAAAGAAAGAACTTTCCAATACTGATAAAGAGAAATATGCAAATGTTCAGTTTAAATTTAAAGTATATGCACAGAAATCTAAAGGGGATGAAACATTTGAAGAAAATACTTATGAGGTACTAAAAGCAGCAAAGATGGCGGATGGTACTGCTGTAACTTTCGATGATGATGGAGCATTTTATTTAAAACCAGGGCAAAAAGCGACATTTTCTGGATTAAAGGATAATCAAAAATATTATGTCGAGGAAATCGGTGTAAAGTCAGAAGAGTACGATGACATAAAAATTAATGATGTCACTTATAGAGAGTATAAGGAGAATGAATCTGAGAAAGGAAAAGAAGTCAGAGATATCCGTACTTCTAAAGAAGTAGCTGAGAATCGAAGATTAGTTGTATTCACAAATAATTGTTCTGCAGCCAATAAAAGAGAGCTTCGCATAACCAAAGCAATGAAGGAAGGGCAGATAACAGACGATAAGTTTAGCTTTAAGATCTACTTAACAAGTACAGAAGGACAATTGGTTCCATATGTAGGCCCATATTATTTATATTGCGTAAATGATAGAGGAGAGGATAAGAAGGAGACAATTTACTATAAGAATGAGAATGGAACATTAACAGCGTTAGAGTCTGGAGAGGTGGAAGTTGCAGGAGATACGAACTCTTCAGGTGAGATTACAGGAATTCCTGTAGGATATACCATCAGCATAACGCAGATTCTTTCTGGTACAGAGTTTAAGGTTGAAGAAATTAATCTGAATAATCAGGAATGTAATGATTCCTAATGGAAAGGTTACACCGTAATCCGCTGTCGGTGGTCTGAGTCCGAACAGTCCCGATATGTTGCAAAAAAGAATAAACATAAAAATTGCACATATCCAGTTGCGGAATCTCTTACCGTTACTACCCATGATTGACTCTACAAGATTATCAATTGTGGAAACAAAAAGTTCCAGTACATTCTGAAGTCCCTTTGGCTTTGCCATAGGGTCAGCTTTAACGATTATCCTGTGTCCTACAATCATAAGAATGATAAGAATCACAGATACAATGAATAACCCGACATGGGTTGTCGTTATCCATAATTCCTGCCCAAACAGCTTGTACTTGACCAAGCCCTTGATGTAGAAATCAACATCTTTGGCGGCCAGTACCATGCCGGAAAGCATTTCCGTCACATTCTCATCCTCCTTAATCTTTGATTTTTATTTTAAATCGTTTTTCAAGAATCGGTGCAAAATAAGCACCAAACTTAAGGCCAAGCATTCCTAAAACCATAAATATCGGATTAGCGAATCTGGTCCAGGCTATCAAAACAATTATGCCTGCTACTGTAACAAGTCTTCCGACAGAACTCCATGCGAGGAATGCCGACTGGTGTTTTTCCATATATACTGACCTGGATATGGAAAAAGACATATGCCATGCCATAAGCATTGCCAGTACACTTCCTATAAACAATCCTGCTTCACATTTGAATCTGTCTTTGGTGAAAATAAGTATGGGAACGGAAGCCACCGCAAAAAAAACGGCAATTCCGATTATTATAAGCTTTAACGTATAACGCTGTTCCTTACTCATTCCTGCCCATCCTTTCTGTTATCGTCTTTTTTTTCTTCCTTTACGGATGCCATTGCTATCCTGTAGGCATTTCTTGCGCCTGCCGCAATGCCAAGAAAAATCAAGGGAATAATGAAATTACTGTTAAATTTCTTATCAATAAGTACACCTATAAAAATACATAATCCTATAGGAACAATTACCGATATCCCAAGCTGCGAAATAAGGGCAAAATTTCTGTACACACTCTTCTTATATTTCACTGACCTGTCTCCGTTTTACATGATAAATTTACCATGTTGATGATGATTATATCATTATTTTTCTATCATTTCAACACGCCTTATATGTCTTTCTTCGTTGCTGAATTCAGTATCTAAGAACGTATCAACTATATCCATTGCAAGTTCTTCGCTTACTACCGATGCACCAAGCGCAAGCATATTGGCGTTGTTGTGAAGTCGTGTCATTTTTGCAAGATTGGTGCTTGTGCACAGTGCACATCTGATACCCTTAACCTTATTGGCAGCTATTGATATACCGATTCCTGTTGTACATACTACAATTCCTTTATCACATGTGCCGTCTGCAACCGCTTCTGCCGCTGCACGCCCGAATACGGGATAATCACATGAATCGGTGTTGTAACAACCGTAGTCTTTGTATTCCAATCCTCTATTTTCAAGATGTTTTATAATTGCAGACTTTAATGCAAATCCGCCATGATCTGAACCTAATGCGATCATTTTAAATCCTCCTTGGTATTTAATTGATGTAATTTTATTTCAACCTGATTAACCCAGGTATGAATCGATGAATAAAACATTTCGTATACGGCATTATCGCCGCCGTATGGGTCAAAAATATCTCCGTTGCCACCGGCAAACTCCATTATGGAATATACATTACAGGCATTTTTATATTCGGATAATATTTTGTCTTTCTGTGCTCTCGTCATGGTTAATATAATGGTGTTCTCTCCAAAATCTTTTTCTTCAAGAGGCCTTGACACTCCGTTATCCATAATTATTCCATGATTTCTTAATAACGAGTGTATTTTCATACTGTAAGGCTCTGAAAAAAGAACCACTAACCCTCTTGAGGAAACTTCAAGCCATTCATCTTTTTTTATTGAATTAAGAATGGTTACGGCTGCCGGGCTCTGACAGATATTATCCCTGCATACAAAAATCACTTTGTCATATAACATGTTCTATACCTCTATAATTTTATGTCCTGCTGCCTTAAGCAGACGGTTCATGATTGCCTGCCCGATTCCTTCCTCTGAAAAGCCTTCCGAAAAAATAACATCTATATCCATGTCGTCGAATTTTCTAAGGCACGCAAACAGATTTCTTGCAATTTCATTCTCGTCACTGCTGCTGCCCAGACATAATTTATAATCTGAACATATCTTATCAAAATTCTCCTCTGAAAGCATTATACCCGCTTTCTGTCCTTTTCTTTCTGCTTCTTTAACAAGTTCTTCTATCCGGGCAACTGCCTTTTCAGGGCTGCCCTCAATTATGGTAAGTTCTGCCTTAGGTGCATAATGTCTGTATTTCATTCCGGGAGCTTTAGGCTTCACATTTCCTTTTACTCCGGTCATCAGTGCTTTGTCAAGTCTGACTTCACCGACTGTCTCTTCAAGCATTTCAAAAGTAACATATCCCGGTCTTAAAATAACCGGAACGTCTTCTGTAAGGTCCACGATTGTTGACTCAAGCCCGATTTCTATGCTGCCGTCATCAATAATCATATCAATTCTTCCATTGAGATCATCTATTACATGTTTTGCTGTTGTAGGGCTTGGTCTTCCCGATATGTTGGCACTTGGTGCCGCAATAAAGGTTCCCGATTCTTTAATTAATTTTCTTGCCACTTTGTGGGATGGAAGCCTCACTGCCACTGTGTCAAGTCCTCCCGTTACGGTTACAGGCACGCTCTTATTTTTCTTGACAATCATGGTAAGCGGACCCGGCCAGAACTTATCTGCAAGCACTTTTGCAATTTCAGGGACTTCATCCGACAGCTTATATATGTCATCAAATTCCGAAATATGAACAATTAACGGATTATCTGACGGTCTTCCCTTGGCTGCATATATTTTTTCTGCCGCCGCCGGGTCAAAGCTGTCGCCTCCCAGACCATATACCGTTTCTGTCGGAAACGCAACAAGACCGCCGCGGGAAATTATTTCCGCAGCAGTCTTAATAATTTTATCATTTTCAATTTCATTATCGGTTATTTTTTTAATAATAGTTTCCATATTTTTATCCTGTTACTTCAAAATATTCTTTAACCCCATCTGTTATAGAGTCTGCTAACCGGTTCTGGTATTCATCCGATACCAGCAATTCTGCCTCGGCTGCATTACTTAAAAAACCACACTCAACTATAACACATATACATGGTGTATGTATCAGAAGATAATAACTGTCATTAGCTTTTGCTTCTCTTGTATTATCTTTATCCGCTGACTTGAGATGCTCCTGAATAAGCGATGCCATTTTTTTGCCCTTAACGGAATGCGTATAGTAAAAAGCCTGACCGCCTCTTACATTACTGTCAGAAAAGCTGTTCTGATGGATACTTATCAGAAGGTCTGCATTTTCTTCTTCGGCAATTTCACATCTTGCCCTTAAATCAGCTGCTTTCTTATTAACATCATCTTCTTTGTAAAGACCATTATCCTCTGTTCTTGTCATTACCACCTTAAATCCTGCATTTTCTAATTCATTTGCAAGTTTTGTTGCAATTTGAAGATTTACATCTTTTTCAAGAACATTATTCCCCGAAACCTTTCCGGGATCATTGCCACCGTGTCCTGCATCAACAACTATGACCTTTTTCACTTCCTCGGTTGCATTTGCCTTTTTAAGGGGAATACCTGCAAAAAAAGATACATATGTAACCCCTGCAAGGAAGATAATTGTCAGGAGAATATCCAGTTTTCTTTTCATAATAATACCAATACTTAGTATTTACTGTATTATATGTCTTTTAAACGTAATTTAGGAATTAAATTTTTTAAATAAATTCCAGACCTCACTTTGTTCAAATCCTAATTCCCATGCAGCTACGCCGCCTATATCCGCCTGTATTATCTCATCCAGCTTTATTTCCAATGATGCCGCTGTCTCAAGCCATATCTGGTATATATACCCTCCGACGGTTCCTTCGGCAAATTCCTGTTCGGTATTCTCATTCCATGATACATTAAGGTTATATTCTTTAATTATCTCCTGGGCTTTTTCCATTGAGCAGGCTGTAGAACTTACTATGGTTCCTGAAGTCTCGGTTCCGTCATAATTCCACTCCGATGAAGCATCTATCTGCCACAACCTTGTATAAAAAGGTACTGCCACAATAACTTTTTCCTTGTCAACCTCCTCAAGCGTTCCATTCATACCATTAACGAGATATTTAAGTGAGGATGTGGAGCCTGCTTTCTCACCTCTGTTATAATGCTCATCATAACACATTACAACGACATAATCCACACATTCACCCTGGGCTTTGCGGTTATAATACCTGTTAAAATTATATGGAGGATAATTATCAACAGACAAAACCACCTCCGCCCTACGGCATTCCACGGACAGTTCTCTTATGAACTGGATATAATCCCCGCTGTAATCTGCTTTTATCTTTTCAAAATCAATATTAATGCCATCATATCCATATAACTTTATCTCATTCATGATATTGGTAATCAACGCACGTCTTGATTCATAGCTGCTTAAAATACTGCCTTCGTCAATTTCTTCTTTCATGCCAAAATCACTTACAAGCGGCCATACTTCGTATCCAAGATTGTGTACATACGCAACATAACCGACGTCTGCCATGGATTCCAGTTCTCCTGCGTTATTCTTAACTTTGTACCATGTAGGGGAGATGACATTGGCATTTTTCACATTCTCCAGTCTTGCAGGGATACTGTCATTATCCTTTAAATCATATATCGCATCCCATGCAAGTACAATTTTGTGATTTCTTACCTGACTCTTATATTCAAATTTTCTTATTGACGGAGATATGTAGCTTTCTGTAGTTACCGCATCTTTCTTCACATATCCCTGTCTGCCGTCGCAGGATACTATTTCCATCCAGCCGTTATCTGTTTTGCCTGTGGAAAACCAGTCTGTTTCATCACCACCGGTTCCTATAATATGCCCCTTAATTGAGGATTTGGTACGTATTTTGGGGCTGTCTTTAAATGCTGCCTTAAGATATTGGACATCCGGTGACTCAAAAGCTATTCTGTAAGGTGCTTCAAACGCTTTGTAGACATATCCGAATTCATCATTTAAAAAATCCGCACACACATATACGCCGTCAGCATTTTTAAGAATTATGACATAGCCGGACTCAATATTCTCCTCTCCCTCCTTAATATATGTATTGTTATAAGGAATCTGCCATACAGTGTCTGCCTTGGCATACAAAACCATATCCGTATCCCTGTCTTCATAAAGCTTATCCGTAAAAAGTTCCTTAACCGCATCTGCAGGAATATAATAATGTCCATCCACAACTATCCCCTTATGCTCCGTTACTGTATGGTCATATATGATTGCTGCCTCATTATCCCCTGTTCCGTAATAATCTGTAAGATTTACCTTTTTATTGCTTGGAATAAAAAGGTATAACAATATACACACCGCCGCGATTATAAAAAATAACAGAACGGGAAGCCATTTTCTGCTATGAGGTTTCCCCGTATTATGTTTAGTATTAACCTCATCTTCTGTTTCCGTATCTTCTGTTTCCGTATCTTCAGCGTCCATATCTGCGTTAATAATCTCTATATCATCGTCTTCAAAACCGATATCATCAAATTCTTCATCGGAAAATTTTCTCTTCCCAGCCAAAAAAAACACCGCACTTTCTCTTGTGAATTATCTGCTAAAATTATAACATCGGTGGCTGCATTTGTAAACGCAAAAGAGCTGTCAGCCCTACAGGTTCAGACAGCTCTCTTTGGATAAAATGGGTCTTAATTTTTATTATGTCTTTATTAAAAGACTAATGCTTCAAAATGCCAACAGTACAGTTCGTGATATATTGACTGTCTGTTAAATAGTGTCGGACTGTCATTCTAACAATTCCTGCAAAAAGCTCATAGTCTCACCTGTGAGAAAAAACGGATCCGGCTCATAAGGAACAGGTCTTATGGCTGTCCTCATCCTCTTCCCCATATAGCGGATTGTCCGCTCAGATGACACTGTCCCAAGAAATTTCCAATGTTTTCTTGATTGTTCTTTCTCTGTTGCTGCAATAAATGCAACATAATGCTGCAGTTTCCACCATGACAGATTACCGATTACAATTTTGATACTACTCAGAAGGAAAAACGGTCTGTTGTCTGCATAATCATTTCCAAAATCAATAATAATATATTCGTAATCTGATGACATAACTTCTGAAAGTTCTTCAATATCTGACTGCATAAAGATTGAAACATTCCTTTTAAACGCATTATATCTTCGTCTGTCCAGACTGTCCCGTATAATCCCTGCCTGCCGAAAGCAGTCATCAGAAGCTCTTTCAATAAGTGCCACACGGTATCCTCTTATCATTGAAAGATATGAAGCCATCATAAATGAAAGATGACTTACTCCGGCACCTGCAGAAACTCCTATTATTCCTATTGTCGTACATGATTTACTGTTTCTGTTTATATTAACCAGTCCTTCCCGCTGTTAAAAATATCAGGTTCGTATGGCATTCTAATAGGACAAGGAAAGTCATACTTTCTGACAATCTGCTTATACTGCTTCCGGTCGGCATAATTGATAACTATTCTCTGCTTATTGTTATTAAGGGGATATAGAACATTTCTGCAGAATTCTGTAAGCTTATCAATTTCATAAGGTTCCTTACCTGTCACAATATAATTGATGTCACCTGACAAAAAGCTTTCCAGATTATTCTCATCAATAACTCCGAAATCTACAATTATCTTATGGTAATTACTGAGGAAATTCCGGTCAGCATGTCCATGATAATCCGGTACAAGATTTACATTCCTAAGCCTGAAAATTCCGTTAAAAAAACGAAAATCCTCTGATTTAATAATTTTGAAAAAATCATTGCTGTCATTATATTCACATACAATAGCAGCCTGTCCTCTCATTTCATAAATTCTGCCTAGTGAAATGGCACAATGAGTACAACCACTGTGCTTAAGTACCGTTCCAACATGGATATTCAAGGATATATTCTCTACGTTATTATGTTTAATTGATTCAAGTCTCCGGGCAAGTTCTCTGGCTGTAGATATCCTTTCCCTGCCCGAATGGCAGATACAGCCGTTAATAATCTCTCTTAACCGGCCTTTTCCTATTCTTCTGATTGCGCCTTCATCATTCATGCCGGTAAGCATATAAAGCAATACCATACCAATGGAATATACATCACTCCCGGAGTTAATTTTCTCTTTTCCATACATCTCCGGTGAAGCATATCCTATTGTACCCATCCTGATGTCCGGCTGTTCCACATCCAATATGGCATTTCCGTAATCAACAAGTCTTATATTATTATTAAAAAAAATAATATTGTCGGGCTTGATATCAAGATGATATGTATGATTGTCATTCATATATGCAATAATATTGCAAAGCTGTATTGCATATTCCACCGCCTTGCCGGCGCATAATTTCTGTTGGGAAATTAGTTGTGTTAAAGACATTCCTTCAATATATTCCTCTATCACATATATATGTTCTGAATCCTGTTCTATATCATATATAATGGGAATCGACGGATGTCTGAGATTTTTAAGAATATCAGCTTCC
>ENA-ORTW01004433-ORTW01004433.1-human-gut-metagenome-genome-assembly--contig:-NODE-4433-length-11011-cov-2.307594_pt1 | contig 11011 bp, 9 predicted proteins | sample MGYA00242072_ERZ509193 | MGnify/ENA primary metagenome ERZ509193 (study PRJEB26280, sample SAMEA2338813) | human gut metagenome | biome: human gut; feature: human-associated habitat; material: faeces...
CTTTAAGAGAGAATAGCGGCCTTGAAAAGTTTTGATAATTTTGATAAGTAAGTTGAAAATATTTTTTGAAAGTGATGCATAAAAATGCAGAAAAACGTATACATATTGAATAAAATGTGCTAAGATGGACAAAGCTGATTATTAGAAAAGTTGGAGAGTACAATGAAAATAGGAAAAAGACCGGCACGCATATTATTATATGAACAGGTTGTAGAAGATTTATGTTTATTAATTGACCGGGGGGATTTTGAACCGGGAGATCAGCTTCCTTCAGAAAGAGAACTTATTGAGAAGCTGAATGTCAGTCGGAATGTATTAAGAGAGGCATTTCATGTATTAGAAAGCCGTGGTGTTATCGTATCACATCAGGGAAAGGGACGTTTTTTGAGAGAAAGCCCAATTTCCGGGAAAGAGAAACGGTATGACAGTCTGAGTAAGAATCTGGAGTGCTATTCGATGATTGAGGCTTATGAAGTAAGACAGGCCTTAGAGGAAAAGGCGGTGGAGCTGATTATAAAGAACGCATCGGAGAAAGATATTGATGAACTAGAAGAGGCACTGCAGCATTTAAGAAAGAAGTATGAGGAGACGGGAAGAACTTCTGGAGAGTTTGAACTGCACAGATTGTATGCGGCAAAGACGGGAAGTACTTTTATGACCCAGACTTTGGAGATCGTTTTGAATGCTATCTTTGATATGATGTACGGAAAGTTTACAGATGTATTAGATGCAACTTCTGCAGAGGCCGAGTTAGAATCCCATGGAATGATTATTCAGGCAATACGGGAGCGGGATGTGGAAAAGGCAAGAAAGCTTATGGATGAGCATTTGATTACAAGCATGAATATGTTTCAGTAATGAGGTTTGAATTTCATTGCAATCGTAGATGTTGGAGATTGTGTCCTGTCTTCTGAAGGAGGAGGTATGGAGTCCTTTTAGAAGAGGGAACAGTTTCCAGTAAATTTTTTTAATAATTAGTGGGTGACCAAGTAATCAAGTGAGCCAATATAACTGAAAAAGTTAAGAAAAAAATAGAAGAAGAAAGAAAGGAAAAAACATGGGAGATATAAGATGGCCGGACGGAAAGAAATGTGCGGTAATGTTTACTTTTGATGTGGATGGAGATACCACATGGGAGAATGGAAACAGGGGACTGAAAAATGGAGAGAAATACATTAAGTCTTTATCGGTAGGGCAGTATGGTCCGAAGAGATGTGTGGATAGAATTCTTCAGAAGTTAGATCAGTATGGCGTAAAGGCAACATTTTTTGTGCCAGGTCTTACTGCGGAAAGATATCCGGAGGTCATTAAAAGAATTGCGGAGCAGGGACATGAGATAGGACACCATGGCTATGCACACGAAAGGTTTGCCGGAAAGACAACAGAAGAACAGATAGAAATTATAGAAAAAACGCAAAAAATATTTAAAGATTTAATTGGACATGAAGTAACTGGTTTTCGAACTCCTTCTGGTGACTGGGCAAAAAATACTCCAAAATTATTATATGAGAGAGGTTTCCGATATTCTAGTTCCATGCGAGGCGATGATCGCCCATATCGTACAGTCATTGATGGAGAAGAGACAGATTTTATAGAGATTCCGACCAAGTGGGAAGTGGATGATTATGTGGCAATGGCCTATCATATGTATCCAGCAGAACCGGCAGGACAGGACAGAATTTCAAGTTATCGTTTAGTGGAAGATAATTTTATGAGAGAATTCAAAGGACATTACAGAGAAGGCCTTTGTATTTCCTATATGAATCATCCGCAGGTGATTGGATGTCCGGGAAAGATTCAGATTCTTGACCATTTGTTAAAATATATTACATCCAAGGAAGATGTGTGGGTAGCAACAGGAACGGAGATTGCCGACTGGTATCGAAAGCAGTCAGAGAAGTAGATAGGAGGATATAATGAATTTAGAAAAACCGAAGTGGCCGGATGGAAAGAAATGTGCAGCTATGCTTACCATTAATCTGAATGCAGAATTATTCTGGCTTCAGATTGATCCAAGCTGCAAAGATATGCCAAAGACCCTTTCTCTTGGCCAGTATGGAATGACAAGAGGAGTAGATCGAATTCTTTCGATATTAAAAGAAAGAGGAATTAAGGCCACCTTTTTCACACCAGGCTGGGTTGCAGAACAGTATCCTGATAAATTAAAAAAGATAAAAGAAGAAGGACATGAGATTGCTTCTCTTGCCTACAAACATGAAAATATGGCATTATTGACAGAAGAAGAGCAGGAAGAAGCAATGAAAAAGGGTATAGAGGCAATTCAGAATGTATGCGGTGTTACTCCTGTCGGTTTCCGTGCGCCAGAAGGGGAACTTACCTTAGATACTCTCCGAATTGCAAAGAAATATGGAATGCATTATTCCAGTAATCTCTGTGATGATGACCGTCCATATCAGAAAGATCTTGAAAATGGGGAAACGCTTCTGGAGATTCCAATTCATTGGGATAATTATGATCTGCCATACTTTGCATTTAATTATCATCCGGCATTTCCAAAGGGACAGGGAAGAATTGCAAATTATACGGGTGTTATTAATAACTGGAAAGATGAATTTTACGGATGCTATGAATATGGTTTATGTTACGTTTATCTAAATATGCGAAACGAGGCTCTCAGAGTGATTCTGAGAGCCTCGTTCTATACGACAAGAAAAATGCACAATGCATATAAATAAACTCAGTATAAATATCACGAAATAACACTAAACCTCTTGAAATTTTCAAACCGATATAGTATAATTATAATGGTTTATTATATATTTCATCTACTACAAGAGGTGATAAAATGGAAAATAGCGCTGTTAATGAAAAATGGATAAGCCTTGAAGAGGCAGCTGAACACTTAGGAATCAAGCCTGTTACTATCCGAAGTTGGATTCGCAATAATAAAGATATCCCTGCCCACAAAATCGGTAAGCAGTGGAAATTCAAACGCTCGGAGCTTGATGCATGGGTAAAGAGTGGCAAAAGTGCTATTGAGTAAGAAATATAGCAACTTAATTGTAAGGAGATTCGTATCATGGCGGTTAAGAAAACGGAATTATATAGTTCACTATGGGCAAGTTGTGATGCACTGCGCGGAGGAATGGATGCATCACAGTATAAGGATTACATACTAACCCTTTTGTTTATGAAGTATGTAACGGATAAGTATAAGGGGCAGAAATATGGAGATTTGACCGTTTTCGATAAAGAACATGATCCCAATCCTGATCCCGAAAAAAGAACAGGCTGTTCTTTTGATGACTTTATTGCACTCAAGAACAAGAAGAATATTGGCGAAGGTATAGATAAAATCATAGCTCGCCTTGCTGAAGTTAATGACCGCTTAAAAGGTGTAATTGACATCGCACATTTCAATGATGAAGCCAAAATAGGTAAAGGACAGGAAATGGTCGATAAGCTCACAAAGCTTATAGCCATTTTTCAGCGTCCTGAATTGGATTTCTCAAATAATAAAGCAGATGGCGATGATATCATAGGCGATGCATATGAATACCTTATGAGAAATTTTGCTACTGAAAGTGGAAAAAGTAAAGGGCAATTCTATACACCGGCGGAAGTTTCTCGTATTCTTGCTAAGGTTATAGGCATAGATAAATGTACGGATCATGATGCCACAGTATGTGATCCGGCTTGCGGCAGTGGTTCATTACTTATCAGAGCACTTGCGGAAGTTCCGTTTGAGATATCGGGTTATGGACAGGAAAAAGAAAGCTCGACGGCAGGTCTTGCTAAAATGAATGCTGTTCTCCATAATAAAGCTACTATCAAGATCATGGCAGGTAATACATTCTCTGATCCTCAGTTTATAAAAAATGAAGATGCTTCCGAACTGGAACGATTTGATTATATTGTTGCCAATCCGCCTTTTTCTCTCAAAAACTGGTCTGATGGCTTGAAAGAGTTCGGCAGATTCTCCGGTTATGGAGATAGACCACCTGAGAAAAACGGTGACTATGCCTGGCTGATGCACATATTAAAAACACTGAAATCTACAGGAAAAGCTGCTGTTATCCTTCCTCACGGAGTTTTGTTCCGTGGAAATGCTGAGGGAACGATCAGACAGGCTATCGTTGATAAAGGCTGGATCAAAGGCATTATCAGTCTGCCGCCTAATCTGTTTTACGGTACGGGAATACCCGCTTGTATTATTATAATCGATAAAGAGGGTGCCGAAAATCGCTCCGGCATCTTTATGATAGATGCAGGCAAGGGATTTGTAAAGGACGGAAACAAGAACAGACTGCGTGAACAGGATATCTATCGTATTGTCACTACATTCAATGAGCAGATTACAGATGATCCTAAATATGCTCGCTTTGTTCCTAATAAGGAGATCAAAGAGAAGAATGGCTATAACCTGAATATTTCCCGTTACATAGATTCTTCCGAGCCTGAGGATATTCAGGATATTTATGCTCATATTCACGGCGGTATCCCTGCTGTGGATATAGATGCACTGAGTAAATACTGGGATGCATTCCCGACGCTGAAAGATGAGTTGCTCAGTTCGCTTAGTGATAGCTATTATAAGCTGAATGTGGAAGAAAGCGACATTCGCAGAACGATATATGCTAATGATGAATTCTCGGCATATGGGGATCTTATCGACAAGGCATTTACAGACTGGAAATCTTTTGCAGATACAAAGCTGAAAAAACTTGATAGCTCCGTTTCTGCCAAAATTCTCATATCCGAGTTGGCAGAGAATATAATGAAAGCATTTGAAGATATCACGCTTATCAACAAGTATGATATTTACCAGATACTTCTTGCATACTGGAACGAAGTGCTTAACGATGATGTTTCTTTGATAATCTCGGATGATAAGGGCTATGAAATTGCAAGAGAGACCGAGAACATCATGAAGGAGACAAAGAAAACCGATGCCGACGGCAACCCTGAGTTAAGGGTTGCAGGCTGGGAAGGCAAGCTTATTCCGAAGGAAATAGTTATCTCAGAGCTATTCCCCGAGGAGAAAAAGGCGATAGATGACCTTATGGATATTGTCGCAGAGACCGATTCCAGACTCATGGCAATGATCGAGGAGTCGGCAGAAGACTCGGCATTATCAGAACTTGCAGAGGGTGGAAAAGTCAAGAGCAAGGACATTCAGGAAAAAATCGACAAGATCATGGAAAATGTCCATACTCCGCTTATTGACAGCCTTGTAACGCTTCTGAATCTTCTTCCGTCAATGAAAAAGAAGGAATATACACAGTATATCGACAAGCACGCTGAACTGAAAGTTGCGTATACCGATAAAGGAACTGTAACCAAAGCATCCATAAATAATGCTTTGAGAGTTGCCCATGCAGAAGCCCCTGCCCCTGCTGCATACGCCGATGATTACGAAGAGCTAAAGAAAGCGTTTGAACTTGCACATAGGTCTGAGGAATCGACTAAGCTTATAAAAGAAAGGCTCTTTTGCAAATGTTGGGGTAGTAAAATCCATCTGTAAACAGGTGCAAACGGCTGCGTATCAAGGCAGCAACCACGGCATCTCAGCCACCGGAGGGTTTACTTCCCACGGCTATTCCTGTCGGAACAGAGTATCTTTTGTCAATTGATCTGCGTATGTATCCTATGCAGTCGATCTGATCATCGACTTTGCGGTCTGTCATTCTCGCTCTCTACCTGATTGGAATTGAATAGTAGGTGTGTCATGGCGTGCTTTCCGCTGCATCACAACCCGATACTTCGGGAATGCGGTGGTGATTTGCATCACGTTATCCTGGACGCAGATCTCTGTATTTGCTCCTGCTGTATTCACTTGTCAAGCTACAGATGGTTTACTACCCAAGATCAAACTATCGTTTGATCTTGAATATATTATACCACAAAAGAACAGACTTGTAAAATCTGCGATTTGACCTTTTTGCAGATTTGACAAACGTTTTATTTTATGGTATAATATATGCTCTTGTTTTTACGGCTGCCCATTTTGGGCAGCTTTTTCTGTTTCTCGCCGTCTGTAAGAGCCAGAAAACATATGCAGGATACGATTTCGGAAACGTCCAAAGTTACGATACCCATAGGCATTTCGCTTTAGCACCTTGATTCGATTGTTGCAGCCCTCTGTGTAACCATTGGTGTAAGGGCAATCGAACGAATGGAGGATTTCCGGCTTCCATTCTTCTATCGTGTCACAGCAAGCGACAAACTCTTTCAATCCGCTGTTTCTGGCAAGGCTTAGCCAAAGGTCTAATGTCTGTTCTGCTGCTTCTCCGGTATCACAGTCCAGCACTTGTAAGAAGTCGTCTTTGATGCGGTGGGCTTTGTGCAGCCGCTCTGACAGCTGAAGCATGGCAGTTACGTGTTCCTGATCTTCTTCTTTCAGATAGTCAAACCGCTTGTTCAGCAGCACTCTGGAACGCTTAAACTGTAACCGCTCCTTGCGGCTGAGTTTTGCTTGCTCTTGTTTCCGGATCGCTTCAAACGCCCAAATGACTTGCCGAATCCAGTGATACTTGTCTACCACTCGCACTGCATTGGAGAACACCTCTGCTGCCGTATCCTGATAGGGCTTCCACATATCGGAAATGAAACGTGTGACCTTTTCTCTTGCTTTTTCTTTCCACTGTAAGAAATACGATTTGACATCCCTTTTGTGCCGGTCTGGTAGAATGTCCAGCACCTTTTTCTTTTCCGGATCTGTAACAATGCACTGATATTTTTCCCGTCCAGTGTTTCCCTTAAACTCATCGATTGCAACAGACTGCTCCAAAACTGGTAATTCATCAAAGCAAACATTTTGATCGAATGTGCGGATCACCGTGGAAACAGATGTACCAACCTCTCTGGCAACACTGGAAAACGAGTATTCATTCTCCAGCTTCCAACAGATCTGATTTGTCAGACGTGCAGTCATTCTGGCATATCTGGGCAACAAGTCATTCTTTTCCGGAAAACGCTTGCAGCAGCTTTTGCATACATACCGACGTTTCCGCAAAATCAGTGTCGTTTCTTTTCCGAGGATCGATACCTCTTTGATTTTTTGCTGCCGATAGTCATGTACTGCATCTGTCAGAACACCGCACTCTGGGCAAGGCTGTTCCTGACGCTCCATCTCAATATGGAGTGTGACAGTATTACGATCGGATTCGACTTTTGTCAGATGTAATCCATCAATATCAAATAGTTGTGCAGCAAAATCAGTAGGCATAGCAGAATCTCTTTTCCGGTTTCACGATATTTTCTTTCCGATTATACCAGAAACGTTCCTGCTTGTAAAATCTGTAAACTTGTGTCATCGCAGATTTTACAAATCATTGATTCTGTGTTATACTGGCTTTGTCTGTGCAGAATCGACTTGATACAAAAAGAGATGCCGTCATTTGACAGCATCTCTTACAATATGGTATAATAGAACAGTCGGCTTCTTCCGTCAGGAAGGAGGTGAACGTATTTGCTGTATTACATGATTTCACTTTTCACTTCTGTTATGGTAGACATTATCTTGTATAAAGTCTACAAATGGTTAGACAGGAAGTAAGCCCGACAATAGCCTAACAATTGCCTGATCCATTTGGATAAGGCGAAAGCCCTCAGAGCTGCAACTCTGGGGGCTTTCTTTTTGCGTGAACGCATTGCCTTTACATGATTTCTTTTCGTTTTTATTATAGCACAGCATCACAAGAATGTCAACTATTTTTTTATAATCCCAAATGGTTTTGGCGGCGTTTTTTCAGGATTTCTTGCTTTGCATTCTCTAATGCTGGCAGCAAAAAAGTTTCTAGTCTTTTGGACATAGACTTCATGTAAAATTGCTTTCTTGCTTGTGAACAAACTAAGTATCCATTATATGCTTCTGGAATATTCTCGATAAAATCGTAGATTTCCTGCATTTTTAGTTGAATTACAGGAATCATTCTTTTTTCCGCTAACAAAAGACCTGGATATTTTAATGTTTCTAAATCTCTTGCTAATAGTGGTTTCCCTTTTAAACCATAGGTTGTCGCTGTGTTTTGTATGCTTGATTGTATTCTTGTTTCATCACTAAGCATCAATTCCAATCTCTTTTCTGTACATTTATTGGCAAAAGATGCACCATTATCAAATACAGGTGCAAGACGATACGCATCATTCTCATAGAGTACACCCCAGTTTCCATTGTTGCGATCTGTATTATTAATTAGGATGTCTATGAGCATTTGAGTCCAAAATCGTTCTGTTATACCGCTTACTTTGCTGAGAATAGGGTTGTATCGTAAGTGCAGAAGGATTTCTTCAAGGTCAACTAGATGTGAATCCGAGGTAGAGGATAGGCTTTCTTCCAGTTGCTTAGAGAGTTCATTGTTATATACATTTTTCAAAGTCCGAATTTCACGAAGGGAGCCTTCTTTTTGACAAAAATCTTTGCAGGCAACTACTAGTTTGCCATTTCGGATTCCTAAAATAGTTTGATGCACGTCAATTCCAAGTATTTCATAGATGTGACTTCCTATATATTCAGACAGCGGTGCTGTCATATATGACAGCACATCACCACGCATTCCTTTTGTACTTTTGGGGTACTTTACAATCCAATATGTTCCATCAATTGTAATACCTTCTTTTTCGCCAGCTTGTCCACCATATGTGCCATTTCTCTCATTGGTTAAGTATGGATCAAGATTATATATTTGCTGCATAATTTCTCCCTTCAATCCGGAAACATATACTTTTCGCAAATCATATCCCACTGATGTACATTCAAAACGTCAGGTACAAGCATTTTTGACCAGTTTTCAATGGCATCTGATATACTCATAAATGCTCCCATATCGTTTTCTTCATCTGCTTTTTCAGCTGTTTTTATCATATCTTTGATTGCATCGGGAAGTTTATCATAAAAATCAGAAATATCAATTACATTGTCATTTGCAATCCATCGAAATTTTTTTGCCATCGGAACCACTCCTTTTAATAATATACCATCGCCATACTTGCCAATTCCGCAAATGCTGCCTTATTTTCCGGGAAAATACACAATCCCTGAAAGCTCTCATCATGTGCAAAGTAATATGTTGCCAAAGCTTCTGTCAGAGCAGCATCGTCTGTTTCTCCGATTTGATGCAGCATATCATTTACCGTTTGCGTAAAAGTTGTACAGCGTAAACCATTTTGTGTGAAATACTCTATTTCATGAAAATCTGGAACAAGGTTGTAGTTGATATTTTGGTAAATGCCCTTTTTTCGTGCGTAAACATCGATCACTCGTTCATTCAAATATCCAGTGAACAGTCCCATATATTCCAGTGCAGATACACCACATAAAATGACATCTTCTGTGACAACACTTTTCAACCACATTCCATGGGAGAGAAAATCACCGCTTTTTCGGGTTTCCATCATTTCATCCGCCTCCTGCATTCAATTTCTCTATTCATACCATACACGATTTCGTTCCATTTGTCAAGTAGCTTACTCGCCCGATTTGATATTCCGGCACAGATAGCACATCCGGATTTTCGTTATAGACTAACGCAGTCTTTCGATTTTCTTTCCTGTTCCGCAGCATTTTGTTCCGGTGCATCAGAACCTTCGCTGACGATCTCGTCCTTGTCCTGGAACTGTAATGCAGCATTCAGTTCTGCCAAACGGCTGGATTTTGCCTGATATTCTGCTTCTTTTGCAAATGGTTTTTGGATCTCCACTTCTGCCGTGTGCAGCTGTGTTTGAATATCCTCCAGTTGGTGCGTAGCATTCCGAATTCTGTCCTCGATACCACGGAGTACGTTGTCGATTCTGGTGATGTTTCCGGAACTGTCATCACCCAGCTCCAGTCGATGCACACCGCTATGTTCCAACGTCATGGTGTAACCCTTTTGCAGCGGCTCAAACCGTGCAAACATAGTAAACCCACAGTATTCGCCGATCTCCGCCTTGGAATTGTCCGGCTTGACAAAGCTGCGGATCGCCTGCATCAGTGCAGCAGCTGCTTTTTTCCGCTCTGTGTATACCACGCCACGAACGCACATAGGCGAGAATCCGTCCACATTTGGTGTGTAATGCTCTGTATAGTGCTTCATGTCGTCGGTGTAGTGCTGAATGAATTGCTCCTTTTGCTGAATTTGCTTGGGATATTCATTCCGAACCATGTCTTCCATTCGATACCGCTGATTTCTCCAGCTGTTTCGGGAAGCTTTCAGCTTGGAAACCTCAATGTCCAGTTCCATCTGCTCTTTTAGCCGAGGATCTCCGGTGCAGACTGCCTTGACCTCAGCATAGGACAATGCACGATCGTCCACGTCCTCTACATCTCGGTTCGGCGATTTGGATGTCATGATCTGACCGGTGATCTTTTGTTTCCGCTCGATAGTCTGCCAACTGTAGGCATCAAAGGTGTCCTCTGTGACATAGCGATAGATGTGTACTTCTTTGTTTTGATTGCCCTGTCGGATGATCCGTCCCTCCCGCTGCTCGATGTCGCTTGGACGCCAGGGTACGTCTATATGATGTAATGCGATCAGACGCTCCTGTACATTTGTGCCTGCACCCATCTTTTCCGTAGAACCGAGCAGCACACGCACTTTTCCTTTTCGTATCTTTTCAAAGAGGGCTTCTTTCTGCTTGTTGGTGCTTGCTTCGTGGATATATGCGATTTCTTCCGCTGGGATACCCATGTCGATCAGATGGTTTTTGATGCTGTCATAGATGTTGGTAAATTCTTTGCTGCTCTTGGATTTGTCCGGTGTGGACAGATCTGAGAAGATCAGCTGTGCAGACCGCTGCTCGCTGGTTTCCTGCCAGATACGGTATACATTTTTGGCACACGCCATCGCCTTGCTGTGTTCCGATTCCGGCAAGTTATGGTTCAGCAGTCGCTGATCCAGAGCCAGACTTCTGCCGTCGTTGGTAATGGACAGCATATTGTCTACAGAACTGTCCACACCGCCGCCGTGAACTCTGTCCGCACGTTCCATAAAGGATTGCATAAACTGCTTCTGGATCTCGGAAGATGGCAGCACTTCGGTGTGAAAAACGGCTTTTGGTACGTCCAGAT
>ENA-ORTW01004439-ORTW01004439.1-human-gut-metagenome-genome-assembly--contig:-NODE-4439-length-11000-cov-3.095660_pt1 | contig 11000 bp, 10 predicted proteins | sample MGYA00242072_ERZ509193 | MGnify/ENA primary metagenome ERZ509193 (study PRJEB26280, sample SAMEA2338813) | human gut metagenome | biome: human gut; feature: human-associated habitat; material: faeces...
GCAGCGGGGATCGTTGTGCCGAAATATGTTTTTTTCTACGAAGTCGAGGGAAACGAGGCTGTCCCGAGCGCGCAGATCCTGCGGGAGCTGCGGGAGCTTGGCGTGGGGTTCGGGACATATGGGCCGTCGATCAAGCCGCAGGAGCTGAAGAACCAGATGCTGCTTCGCATTCCGAAGCTGCAGTGGCTGACGGTGCAGCAGAGCGGTATGTGTGCGCGCGTGGTCGTGCGGGAACGGCCAGACAAGGCTCCGGTGCTCGACCGAAAAGTGCCGACAGATGTAATCGCCTCGCGTGCGGGCGTCTTAACGCGCGTGGAGGCTGTGGCCGGGAACTGTCTCTGCGCGCCGGGGCAGGCTGTTGCGGGCGGAGAGCTGCTGGTATCGGCGTACACAGACTTCGGGTTTAAAACGCAGGTGACAGCGGCGCGGGCGGAGATCTACGCCGAGACGGTCCGGCAGGCCGTGTGCGTCCTACCGGAGGCGGAGCAGATCAAGACGAACCGCACGGCTCCGCGCTATGCGGTCAGTCTGCTTGTCGGACGGCGGCGCATTTCGCTTTTCGGCGCGGACGTACCGGAAGGATTTTACGAAAAAGAGACAAAAACGCGGGTTCTGACGCTCCCTGGCGGGTTTTCTTTGCCTTTGGGGATTGCAATTACAAGAATTTGTGAGTATGATACAAGAGAAGAAACATTGCGGGCGCAGGACGCGGAAGGCAGGCTTCTGGAGCTGGTGCAGGCGGATGCCATGCGTGATATGATCGCCGGAAGCATCAGGAGCAGCTCTGTCCGGACGGAGCAGTCCGGCGGGTGTATCCGGCTGTATGCCAGTCTGCGGTGCGAGGAAATGATCGCGCGTATGCGGCCCGCAAGCCTAAAGGAAGCGATTGAATGACAGAACGAACCATCAATGCAGAACGTGTCGAGCAGCTGATCGACGTTTTCGGCTCCTTCGACGAAAATGTGCGCCGGATCGAAGACGCCTTCGGCGTCAAGATCACGAACCGCAACAACGAGCTGAAGGTCACAGGCGACGAGGAGGCTGCCGACAAGGGGTGCCGCGCAATTGAAGCGCTGCTGGCGCTGTCAGCCAAGGGTGAGGAGATCGACGAACAGAAGGTGCGCTACCTCATCAATCTCGTCAACACCGGAAACGAGGATCAGGTCAGCAAAATGGCCAAGGACGTCGTCTGCGTGACGGCCAAGGGGCGGCCCGTCAAGGCCAAGACCATCGGCCAGCAGAACTATCTCAAGGCCATCGAGAAAAACACCATCACCATTGGCGTCGGCCCCGCCGGTACGGGCAAGACGTATCTGGCCGTGGCGGAGGCAGTCGCGGCGTTCCGCGCAAAAACTGTCAACCGCATTATTCTGACGCGGCCCGCCGTGGAGGCTGGCGAACGGCTTGGCTTCCTGCCGGGCGATCTGCAGAACAAGGTAGACCCCTATCTGCGGCCATTATATGACGCGCTGTTCGATATGCTGGGGCCGGAGACGTATGGAAAGTATCTTGAGCGTGGAAATATCGAGGTCGCGCCGCTGGCCTATATGCGTGGGCGGACGCTGGACGACAGCTTTATCATTCTTGACGAGGCGCAGAACACCACGCGGGAGCAGATGAAAATGTTCCTGACGCGCCTCGGCTTCGGCTCGAAGATCGTCATTACAGGCGATATTACGCAGATCGATCTGCCGGGCGACAAGGTCAGCGGTCTGAAGGAGGCCATCCGCGTGCTGGACGGGGTCGAGGATATCCAGATCTGCCGTCTGACGCCTGCGGATGTGGTGCGGCACGTGCTGGTGCAGCGCATCGTTGCGGCCTATGACAAATATGAAAAGAACCGGCTGCCGGACGAACGCGCCCGGACATTTACAAGGAAGCCGGACTGGAAGAGGGAAAAGAAATGAAGCATCGCATTGTCATCCGCTGCGAGGGCCGCAGTCTGCGCGATTTCGCGCTCAAGCAGCAGATCTCCAAATGTATCACCGCCGCGCTGGCCCATCAGGGCGTCAACACCCCATGTGAGATCAACGTCCTTGTGACGGACGACGAGGGCATCCGCGCCATCAACAACGCATACCGCAAGATCGACAAGGCGACGGACGTGCTGTCGTTCCCGATGTTTGAGCTGACGGCGGGGCAGCTCCCCGCGTCGTGGGAAGCATATAAAGACCCGGACACCGGGCTTGTGCCGCTGGGCGACATTGCCATCAGTCTCGAACGGGCCAGACAGCAGGCCGCTGAGTTCGGCCACAGCGCCCGGCGCGAGGTCGGGTATCTGACCATCCACTCCATTCTGCATCTGCTGGGCTACGACCATGTGGACGAAGGGCCGATGAAAAAGCAGATGCGTGCCGCCGAAGAGGCCATTCTGGCCGAAATTGAACTGCCGAGATGATGGAGCAGAATCTTTTTATCCGCCGCGCTTCAGTCACGGATGCGGAGTTGCTTGCCGAGACCCGGCGCAGCGCATGGGACGCGACGTATCGTGGAATCTATCCGGATGCATGGATCGACGAATATGATCTTGCTGAACAGACGCAGCGGGAACGGGCGAGGCTGGAGCAGACAGATTATATGGCATATCTGGTCATGGACGGCGGCCAGTGTGCAGGCTATTTCAGCTATGGCGCGGCAAGCCACGGTGGCTATAAGGACTTTTCTTTTTGCCTCAATTCTCTGTACCTGCTGCCGCCGTACCAGCATATGGGCCTGGGTCGACGCATCTTTGCACAGGTGCGTCAGGCCGCGCGGGAACGGAAACTGGACAGTTTTTTCTGCGGCTGCAATGTACATAATCTGCCCGCACGGCGCTTTTATGAAAAAATGGGCGGCGTGGTCGGAGAAATTGATGACGGACATGAGAATCTGGCCGAGGACCAGATGTATTTTGAATTTTGCACAGGAGAACAGATATGAAAACCAAAACCGCGATGATCACGATCGCCGGGCGGCCGAATGTCGGCAAGTCCACGCTTGCCAACGCGCTCGTCGGCGAGAAGATCGCCATCGTATCCCATAAACCCCAAACCACCCGCAACCGCATCTGCGCCATCGTCGACCGCGGCGATACGCAGCTGGTGTTTATCGACACGCCGGGCTTCCATAGGCCGCGCACAAAGCTGGGCGATTATATGGTCAACGTCGTCAATCAGTCCGTCGCCGATGTCGACGCCGTCATTCTGCTGGTTGAGCCGATTGCAAACGTCGGCCCGCAGGAGCAGGAGCTGATTGAGAAGATCAGGGAAGCAAAGGTTCCGGCGATTCTGGTCATCAACAAGATCGATACCGTGGAAAAGGAAACGCTACTGCCGGTCATCGCGGCCTATAAGGATCTGCTGGACTTTACGGACGTCATTCCCATCAGTGCAAAGTGGCACGACGGGCTGGACAGCCTGATGCAGGTCTGCGAGAACTTTGCGCAGCCGGGGCCGTTCATGTTCCCGGAGGGCATTTCGACCGATATGCCCGAAAAGCAGGTCATGGCCGAGATCATCCGCGAAAAGCTGCTGTGGAACCTCGAAAAGGAAATTCCGCACGGCACGGCGGTCGAGATTACAAAATTCTCCGAGCGCGACGACGGCATCATTGATCTGGACGCGACGATCTACTGCGAAAAGGCCAGCCACAAGGGCATTATCATCGGCAAGAACGGCCAGATGCTCAAGAAGATCAGCTCGGATGCACGCAAGGACTGCGAACGCTTCATGGGCACGAAGGTCTTTTTGCAGACCTGGGTACGCGTCAAGGAAAACTGGCGCGACAGCGATTTCATGATCTCGAATTTCGGCTACCATAAGGATTGACGAAAATAACAGGCGCTCCGCAGAAATCGGAGCGCCTGTTGTTTGCTTATCGGCCGGATAATTCGACGGCGTGGCGGATGAAGGAGAGGGGCGGGACCCTCTTGGGGAGCTTTGCGCGGAAGCGCATCTGCGGCGTGCGGGGTTCGAGGAGCGGAACGCCGTCCAGATCCTCCATCGGCGGCACCTGCCACGAAAATGGGCGCAGATCCGGGCCGACGACCTCGACGGTATCCCCTGCCGCAAATTTGTTGCGCAGGCTGAGGACCGCGTTTCCCTCCGCGTCGCATTTCTCAACGACGGCGCAAATCTGCCACTCGCGCAGATAGCGGGAGTTCTCCGTAAACTGGCCGGGCTGGCCGTAGTAAAAGCCCGTCGAATAATGGCGGTGGCTCACATGCGCCAGATCCTGTCCGGTGTGCGGCCTGCCCACACGTCGTCGAGCACGTGGCGGTAGGCTCCGGTGACGATGGCGGCATAATAGGCCGATTTGGCGCGGCCCTCGATCTTCAGGCAGTCGATCCCGGCGTCGCATAGCTCGTCCAGATGGTCGATCATGCACATATCGCGGGAATTCATGATGTACGTGCCCTTTTCATCCTCGAAGACGGGGAAATATTCGCCGGGGCGCTTTTCCTCCATCAGCGCGTACTGGTACCGGCAGGGCTGGGCACACTGGCCGCGGTTGGAGTCGCGGCCGGTCATATAGTTGCTGAGCAGGCAGCGGCCAGAATAGGACACGCACATGGCCCCGTGGCAGAACGTCTCAAGCTCCAGCTCCGGCGAGACGCGTTCGCGGATGCCGAGGATCTCCCGCAGGCTCAGCTCCCGCGCAAGCACAACGCGGCTGGCGCCGAGATCGAACCAGCTCTGCGCGCAGGCGTAGTTTGCGACCGACTGCTGCGTCGACACGTGGCGCTGGCAGTGCGGGGCGTATTTCCCGGCCATCATGAACGCACCGAGATCCGCAAGGATCAGCGCGTCGACGCCCGCCGCGTCCAGCTGCTCAAGATAGGCCGGAAGCGCAGCGGCTTCGTCGTTGCGCGGCATGATATTGACCGTGCAGTGCACCTTCACGCCCGCGTCATGCGCAAGCTTGATCGCCTGCGGCAGCTCGTCCGGGGTAAAGTTGGCGGTAAACGAGCGCATGCCGAAGCTGGTTCCGGCCAGATAGACCGCATCCGCACCGTAGGCAACGGCCATGCGCAGCTTTTCCATGTCCCCTGCGGGGCACAAAAGCTCCGGTTTGCGTCTATCCATCTGTCTGGTTCTCCGTATCTGCGGTATCTGCGGTGTCGCCGGTCTGATCTGCGGTGGTTTCATCGCCCGTACCGGTCTGCTGGTCTTCCTCTTCGTCCTTGCCCGCGAGCTCGTTCAGGAAGTTCTGATGCTCGTAATACGTCTCGGAGAAGTGGTGCACACCGGTCGTATCCAGCGCATAGAAATAATATTTCGTCTCCGCCGGGTAAAGCGCGGCACGGATGGAATTCATGCCGGGGTTCGCGATCGGGCCCGCGGGCAGGCCCGCGTTCGTGTAGGTGTTATAGGGGCTGAGGACACCCTTGTCTGCGTTGGACAGGATCTCCTTGCGCTCGGCAAGCGCATACTGGATGGTCGCGTCGATCTCCAGGCAGGGATAGAGCTTGCTGCACAGGCGGTTATAGATGACGGAGGCGATCGTTGCGCTCTCGGACGTTCTGGCCGTCTCCTTTTCGACGAGGGATGCGACCGTGATGAGGTCGTAGAGCGAAAGCTTTGCATCCGCGATCTCCGTTTCAGTGAATGCGTTCTCCCGCATACGCTGGGCAAGGCGGTCGTTCAACGCGTCCAGCGCGTCATAGAGGTCGCTGGTGAATTTGTTGTCGAAGTTGCGCAGGAATTTGTCAATGACGTTCTCCGGGTCGTCTCCCATATAGAACTGGTAGGTATCCGGGAAGAGATAGCCCTCCAGCCGGTTTTCGCTGCCGTAGGGGATCTCCTGCAGGAACGCATAGTCGAATTCATAGGTCGACGCGGCGTTCGCCAGATCCTGATACGAGCAGACGCCGTTTTCCTCCAGCAGACGGAAGATATCCTCGCACTCGTAGCCTTCGGGGATGGTGATCTCCACGACAGAGCGGTCGGGGCTGGCCTCGACCATATTGCTGACAAGCGCATGATAGTCATAGCGGCTGTTGAGCGAATACGTCCCCGGCTCAATGGTGCGCTCGGCGTGGGTGGCCCAGCAGTACAGCTTGAAAAGTGTTTCCGAACGGACAAGGCCACTGTCCCGCAGTTCCTTTGCGATCTGCGAGATCGTCGCGCCGTCTGCAATGGTGACGGTCACCTCTGCGTCCGGCTTGGTCAGGGACAGCACATCGTCCGCGCAGCGCCACGCAAACACGGCAAGCAGCACCGACGCGGCCAGCACGCAGCACACATACAGCAGCACCCGGATGCCGGACGGCAGCCGTCCGTGCTTTTTTTCCTCCGCCGGTTCCGGCTCCTGCGGCTGCTGGTCGACGGTCAGATCCGCGTATTCCTCCGGGATCTTCGGCTCGAACAGCGGAGGCATATTGGGCGTCTGCTTCTGCGGCTGCGTCTCCTGCTCCAGCTCAGCCTCGGCCTGCGTTTTGGCCTGCTCTTCCTCATCCTTGTCGTTCATCATCGCGTCGACGCGCGCAAGATCGTCCTTGACGGACGCAAGCAGCTCGTCGAGCGAAAGCGATTCCAGACTTTTTTCCAGCCCGCCGTCTTCCGGCGACTGCCCGTCCGGACGCTTATTCGGGGTCAAATCTGCCATGTGTTCCTCCCTTATGCGCGGTAGACAATGTCGGAGGCAACCTGACGGGCCGTATCCTCACCCTTGAGCGCCCGCAGGCAGGCGAGGCCGAATTCGTCGGCAGAGCCGGCTGCGCGGCCGGTGATGATGTTCCCGTCCTGCACTGCGCCGCAGGGGATCATCTTTGCCGCGTCCATCTGATCTTCCAGACCGGGGTAGCAGGTCGCTCTGCGGCCGTCGGTGATGTGGAGCGACGCGAGGATGGTCGGCGCGGCGCAGATAGCCGCGATCAGGCAGTTTTTCTCATACGCAAGGCGGATGAAATTCATGGCCGTTTCGCTTGCCAGGATCGAATGCACGCCGCCGAGTCCGCCCGGCAGAATCACCATATCGGCCTCCGCCAGCTTCATCTGCTCAACGGTGCAGTCCGCCTGCACCGAAATGCCGTGGCCGCCCTCGATCAGCGTCCCGCCGATCCCGGCAAAACGGACCTCCGCGCCTCCGCGCCGCAGAATGTCGCACGGCGCAATTGCTTCCATCGGCTCAAAGCCCTTACCCAAGATGATATATACCATGGTATCACACTTCCTCCAAACATGATTTTACACGTGCATACAATTCCTCGTGGATATCCTCGATGGAGCGGAGCTTTCCGTCCCGGACGCACGAAACGCGCGTCCAGCCGAAATAATCCGCCGCCTGCTGCGCGACCTCGCGGCATTTTTGCAGGTACCCGTCGTCGCGCTCGTGGATATCGGCCTTTGTGCCGGTGTCGCTCTCGCGTCTGCGCATGAGCGTCTCGGCGATCTCGACCGGCATATCGAGCCAGAGAACCAGATCCGGCTTCGGCAGGCCCATGCGGTTGAATTCCAGATCATAGAGCCACGAGAAGAATTCCTCCCGCGCCTTTCCCTCCAGCTTGCCGCCCTGGTGGACAGCGTTGGAGGTTGTATAGCGGTCGGACAGGATCAGCCCGCCCGAGGCATAGTCGTTTTTCCACACGCGCTGATAGGACGCGAAGCGGTCAACGGCATAGAATGTGGAGGCCGCGTAGGCGTTGACATCGTTCGGGTTCTCGCCGAACTCGCCGTTCAGGTACATCCGGATGAGCGCTGACGACGGCTCCAGATACTGCGGAAATTGCAGACGGCGGAATGAAACGTTCTCGTTTTGCAGGCGCTTTGTCAGAAGCGCAAACTGCGTCGACTTCCCTGTTCCGTCGGTTCCTTCAAACACGATCAGTTTTCCCATATTGCTTACCCTCTTATCCGTTTGCCAAGCACGGCGAACAGGTATTTTGGCAGCCGGAGCATCCGTCCGAACCGCTTCGGCTCCTTGATGAGCCGGTAGAGCCACTCAAGATTGCAGCGGATCATCCACTTTGGAGCGCGCTTGACCGTGCCCGCGAAGCTGTCGAGCGAGCCGCCGAGGCCGATCATAAGCTTGATATGCAGCTCGTCCAGATGATTTTTCATAAACAGCTCCTGCTTCGGCGCGCCGAGGCAGACGAAGAGTACATCGGGCTTTGCGGCATTGATCTTCTCGATGACTGGTGCTTCATCCTTGAAATAGCCGTCGTTCATGCCGCAGATGTACAGCTTCGGGTGCTTTTCTGTCATTTTCTGCGCGGCAAGCTCCGCAACGCCGGGCTTGCTGCCGAGCAGGAACAGCCCGCCGCCGGTCTTTTCGAGGATGGACAGCAGGCGGTCGGCAAAATCGACGCCCGCGACCTTCTGCTTCAGCGGCGTTTTGAGAAGCTTCGACGCGAGCACAACGCCTGCGCCGTCCGGCAGGACGAGATCGGCGCCGTTGATGAGCGCGCGGAGCGTTTCGTCGTACAGCGCCTCATAGGCGATCTCGGCGTTCGGGGTCACGGCATAGCAGGTCTTTTTGCCCGCAAGGATCTGTTCCGCGCGCGCAGAGGCCTCGTCCATCGTGACATTATCAAATTGCAGCCCCATGATATCCAGTTTCATGTGCAGGCATACCTCACCAATTTAGAATTCATCTATCATCTTAGCACATATTTCCGCATTTGTCCACGCAATTTCGGGTTCAATTTCCCTGCGCGGTGTTTCACATACGGGCGGTTTTGCATAAACTGTTATGAAAGCGAAGCGTGAACGACCCTGTTTCGGCCACGCGAACCTTTACGATATCATATATAGGAGGTCATCCGAATGTCTGAACCTGCACAGACGGGCAAGACCTGTGATCTGCGCGGCATCCGTGAAGCGGTTTGTGTGCATACGGGGAAAATCACAGACAGCTGTCTCGCCAAGGACTGCATTGAGGATCTGCGCGTGTACTTAACGGTCGACTCCCAGCAGACGCTCGACTGCGCGGCAAGCGCAAAGGCGCGGTATGTGGAGCTGCTCTTTACTCAGGTACAGGTGGAGCCGGTTCCCTACTCCTCCGGCTATTTTACGGTCGACGTAACGTTCTATTACCGCGTCATTGCCGACGCGACGCTCTCGGCCGGACGCACGAATACCGTCACGGGCCTTGCCGTGTTCTCCAAGCGGCTGGTTCTGTTCGGCGGGGAAACGAGCGCACGCATTTTCTCCAGCCGGGACGATCTGACGTGCCTTTGTAAGAAGTCTTTGCAGTCCGTCTCGCTGCCGCGGGCCATTGCGGAGACGGTCGACCCGATCATCCTCGGCTCGCGCGTGATGGAGGCGTGCAGCTGCTGCTGCCAGAACGAAGCCTCGCCCGCCATCCCGGAGGCGCTGCTGGGCTGCTTCGACGAGCCGCTGGTGCTGACCGGCGAATGCAAGCGCCTGCTTGTCACGATTGGACAGTTCTCCATCGTCCGGCTCGAACGCGACACGCAGCTGCTCATCCCGACGTTCGACTACTGCGTTCCGTCGAAGACCTGCCCGCCGGTGGGCGGCACGAGCACGGAAAGCCCCTGCGAGGTCTTCAGCCAGATCGATTTCCCGATGGACGCGTTCTTCCCCGGGAAAAACGAACCGTGCATCAAGCCCGAAGACAGCTGCACCGGCTGCAGCAGAACCAAATAAGCAACCGCGCCCCGGCTGCCGTCAGGCAGCCGGGGCACAGCTTTTTTGTGGAAGCGTCTGGTAGGGGCCGGCGACTCTGTCTGCCCGATAAATGTTGCGAATTCGCCGCAAATTCACGAAAAAGCACTGTATTCTGCGGGCGGACAGAGTCGTCCGCCCCTACGCAGTGCAGTCACGAATTCGCATTGGGCTTCCGCTTTTCGCAGCTGTCTGCCGCTCGGCCTCTCAGGCACTCAGCGGCAGATGCGGTCCAGACGGGAGAGGTCTTCTTCGAGGTAGCTGGAGGCCGGGAGGGAGAAATCGAAGGTCATGCAGTCGCCCTTGTCGGGCAGGCGGGGCTGCGTCAGGGCTTCGCCGAGGCGGCGGATGGTCAGCGCGGCTGAGAACACGCGCTGGTGCTCGCGTTCAAGCGCGCGGAGGATCTGCATGGCGTTTTCCAGCGCCGTTTTTGAAAGGCCCCGGATGCTCCCTTCCGTCACGTCGAAGAAATAGCCGGGATAGACATACGGCAGGATCATATTGATCGACGGCGTCAGTCCCGCCACCTTCACGGTATCGCGGCGCACCGTATCGCCTCCGATGAACGGGTACAGTGTGGACTCAACAAACCAGTTCCGCAGATTCGGAATGTAATAAATACTGTCTACTGGCACTCCCTTCGTCGCCATCGTGTCACGCCCGTAGCCTGAAATCATACCTAACACCAATTTTTTGATTTCCACGCCCTCTTCGCGCAGCATCGGTTCCAATGCCTCGAAACGTCCGCCGTGATGCAGCAGATCATCGACCAGAATCACCGGGCGGTCAAAGGACTTGATAGCCTTGATCTGGCTTCGCAGCGGCGAATAGTACGGGAACGCTTCGATCGACTTCTCTTTCAGCTCCGGATCGTACACTTTATCTGTATGCAGCGTCTTCGTCACCGTATTCGGAATAACTTTTCCACGCAGGATCTTGCCGAACGGCACGCACATCGCCCCGCCGAGGCGTCTCGGCGTCACCGGGTCACGCGGCACACCATTTAACGCCGTGATCCGTTCCACCAGACGATGGTAAATCACGCTCGCAGACATCGAAAGAACCAGCTGTCCCGGATAGAAGCGCGTCATCGCCATCTGCAATTCCCGATGCGCCTTGTAGATCGCATCCAGAACGCGCGGATTGCTGGAAAATGGTTCTTTTAACGTCGTTTCCAGATTCTGCACTAATACAAGCGGCGCATGCATATCGACCAGATAGAGTGGCGCGTCTTCCGGGGATTCCGGCGCCTTCACAAAGCCCTGGCGGACCACCGCCGACAGCACGCGCTCCGGGCAGTAGCCGTCTGCCGGGAAGAAAAGTGCATAGCCGCATTTATACTCAAAGGACCGTGCGATCGCCTCGGTTAAAAGCAGCTGTTCCGCGTCGTTGATC
>ENA-ORTW01004444-ORTW01004444.1-human-gut-metagenome-genome-assembly--contig:-NODE-4444-length-10995-cov-1.966545_pt1 | contig 10995 bp, 5 predicted proteins | sample MGYA00242072_ERZ509193 | MGnify/ENA primary metagenome ERZ509193 (study PRJEB26280, sample SAMEA2338813) | human gut metagenome | biome: human gut; feature: human-associated habitat; material: faeces...
ACTGGAATCCCCGCCGTCCGGACGGTTCGATCGCCTCGATGGAGGACGGCAGCTGGAAAGGCGAAGGCCAGAACCCGCTGGAGTGGATCGAGAACAACCCCGTGCACTACAAGAAGTACAAGGTCATCTCCTCGCTCTTCGCCGAGGCCACGCCAATCGAAGGACTGACGATCAAATCGCAGTTCAGCGCGGACTACTCCCACTCCACGGGCTTCGGAATCTCCTACCCCGAATACTATCCCAACCTGGGCATCGGAACCGCCGCCCGGAACACCTCCGACGGCCTGACGCTCTCGGTCACCAATACGGTGAACTACCGCTTCCGCGTCCATGAGGACCATTCGTTCAACTTCCTCGTCGGACAGGAAGGCATCGACTACCACTACGAATCGTTCGGCGTGACCACGCAGGGACAGAACAACGACAAGCTGACCAGCATCACGACCGGAACCCGCGCCACGACGTGGGAGGACGAGCCGGACGACGACTACGGCTTCCTCTCCTTCTTCGGCCGCGGCGAATACAACTACGCGGACCGCTACTACGCCGACTTCTCGCTCCGCGCCGACGCCTCGTCGCGCTTCGGAGCCTCGAACCGCTGGGGCGTATTCTGGTCGGCGGGCTTCATGTGGAACATGCGCAACGAGCGTTTCCTGGAGAACGCCCGCGAATGGCTGACCAACGCCCAGATCACGATTTCGACCGGTACGTCGGGCAACTCCTCGATCCCCAACTACGAGCACCTCGCGCTGGTCAAGGGCGGTCTGGAATACGTGGGGACCGCCGGCATAGCCCCCTACACGCAGGGCAACGAGGAGCTGAGCTGGGAAACCACGTGGACCACGAACCTCGGCCTGCACTTCGGATTCTGGAACCGCCTCACCGCCGATCTAGAGTTCTACCACAAGAAGACGAGCGACATGCTCATGTCCGTCCCGCAGTCGTACACGAACGGCGGCTTCGGATTCCGCTGGGACAACATCGGCGCGATGGTGAACCGCGGCGTCGAGCTGAACCTGACGGGCACGGTCATTTCGACCCGTGACTTCGCCTGGTCGCTCAATGCGAACGTCTCCTACAACCACAACGAAATCACCGAACTTTACAACGGCGTCCGCGAATACGAGATCGCCTCGTCCGACCTGAAGTACGTCGTCGGCCACAGCATCGGCGAGTTCTACATGAACCGCTACGCCGGCGTGAACCCCGCCAACGGCGACGCCCTCTGGTACACGAAGGACGGCAAGCTGACGAACGAGCTCCGCGACGAGGACAAGGTGATGATCGGCAAGAGCTTCATCGCACCCTGGCAGGGCGGCTTCGGCACGAACCTGAGCTGGAAGGGCATCGCGCTCTCGGCCCAGTTCTCCTGGATCGCCGACCGCTGGGTGATGAACAACGACCGCTACTTCGACGAGTCGAACGGCCGCTTCGCCTCCTACAACCAGTCGAAACGGCTGCTCCACCGCTGGAAACAGCCGGGCGACGTCACCGACATTCCGCGCCACGGCGTTTACACCGAATTCGACACGCGGCTGCTCGAAGACGCCTCGTTCCTGCGTCTGAAAAACCTCATGCTCAGCTACACCTTCCCCCGGGAGCTGTTGCGCAAGACGCGTTTCATCAGCGGAGTCAGAATCTATGCGCAGGCGCAGAACCTGCTGACCTTCACCAACTTCTCCGGGCTCGACCCCGAGGGCAACGGAAACACTTACGCGGCGGAGTACCCGATGACGCGCCAGTTCACCTTCGGTCTCGACTTAACCTTCTAAAGAAAATCCACGCAATATGTTATTACGACACATAAAACTCGGCCTCGTCGCCCTGACGGCGCTCGTCGGCGCGACCTCGTGTCTGGACAAATACCCCGACAGCGCCATTCCCGAAAAAGATGCCATGCAGACGTTCGCCGACGCCGAACAGCACCTGATCGGCATCTACGGACACCTGATGAACAGCGCTCTCTACAGCGGCTACCTCACGCTGCTGCCCGACATCCAGTGCGACCTGGCCTATGCCGTCGAAGGCAACTCGAACACCTACGGCGATTTCTGGCTCTGGAAGATCCGTCCCACGGACCTGCTCATTCAGGACGTTTACGCCCAGCTCTACGCCGTGATCGGCGCCTGCAACTTCTACCTCGACCGGATCGACGCGGTGATGGCCCGCGAGACCAGCGACGCCAACCTCGAAACGCTCGACCAGTACACGGGCGAGGTTTACGCCATCCGCGCGCTCTGCTATTCGGAGCTGCTCAAATGCTTCTGCGAGGCGTACGATCCCGCCACGGCCGAACAGCAGCAGGGCGTCGTGCTCCGCACGAAGTATTTCGAGAAGGAGCCCGTACGCCGCGCCACCCTCTACGATTCCTACAAGTTCGTGCTCGACGACCTGACGCGCGCCGACGAGCTGCTCGACGACGCGGAGGACACGCCCAACAACTACTACATGTCCGAAGCCGCCGTGCAGGCCATCCGTGCCCGCGTGGCCCTCTACATGCAGGACTGGGACGCCGCCATCGAGTACTCGAGCATCCTGCTCGACGACAAGAAAGACACGTTCCACCTCGCCTCGTTCCAGGAGACCGCGGCCGACGGGGCCAGCACGTTCGACTACATGTGGGCTTACGACGAAGGACCGGAGGTGATCTGGCGCATCGGCTTCACCAGCACCTCCTACGGCGGCGCGCTGGGAACCGTGTTCCTCAACTTCAACCGCGACTACACCTACTTCTATCCCGACTACGTGCCGGCGCAGTGGGTGCTCGACGCCTACGAGGAGAGCGACCTGCGTTCGACCAGCTACTTCGCGGATTCGGAATCCGGCATCACGATCGGCTATGCCAACGGACTGGACTGGCCGCTGCTGGTGAAGTACTACGGCAACCGCGCGATCTTCATCCCGCAGCGCATCTTCCAGGTTTCCATGCCCAAGCCGCTGCGCCTGGCCGAGCAATACTTAATCCGCGCCGAAGCCTACTGCCGGAAGGCTTCGCCCGACCCGGCGCGGGCCCAGAAGGATCTGGAGGCGCTGCGCAAGACCCGTTTCGCATCCGGCGGCACGATTTCCCTCACGGGCGACTGGGCCACTGACGTGAAGACCTTCTCCGAGGAGCGCGTCCGCGAACTCTACATGGAAGGCTTCCGCCTGCAGGATCTCAAGCGCTGGGGGCTGGGCTTCGAGCGCACGCCGCAGTCCTGCACCCAGGACGAGGGCAACGACCTGAAGATCGAAGCCGGCGACCCGCTCTTCGTATGGCCGATTCCCCAGCACGAACTGGAGGCTCCGGGTTCGGAGATCACCCCCAACGAAAGCAACAAATAGTAACCTCATAGCAGACAAACCATGAAACGAATCATAACGTTCATTTTAGCGACGGGACTTTGCGCCTTCCTCGCGACGGGTTGCCAGGAGGAATACACGACCTATTCCGATGCGGAATACGTCATGTTCTCCGACTCCGTATCGCTCAACATGGTGCTGGAGAACCAGGACTATTTCACGGTTCCCGTCGCCTCGACCACGGCATGCGACTACGACCGCACGTTCGGCGTCGAGATCGTAGATCAGGGCAGCACGGCCATCGAAGGCGTGCACTACCGGCTGGCTTCCAACACGGTGACCATTCCGGCCGGCAAACGGACCGCCGACGTGCAGGTGCACGGCTATTACGACCGCATCGAACCTTCGGACACGTTGCAGTTCTCGCTCCGGCTGGTCATGCCCGAACAGCTCGAATGGGACCTCTACAAGGACCGGACCCGCGTCCGGATGCTGAAAGGATGCACGTTCCATGTCGAAGACTTCACCGGCTGGTGCGTCGTGACCTCGACCTTCCTGCAGGACTATCCCGGCGTGGAGAACACCAGCATCCAGCGCCTGATCCGCACGGAGCGGGATCCGAACGACCCGAACACGGTCATCATGCACAGCTGGCTCTTCTCGGGATACGACGTCCGGATACGGTTCGACACGAGCGATCCGGCCAAACCGCTGACGACGATGCCCGAGGACCAGGTGATGAGCGACGAGATGTCCGTGTTCGGCAAGATCAACGGCGACAACAAGATACTGGTCACCGACAACGCCAACTACTACTCCTTCTACGACGCGTGCGCGGGGAACGTCAAGCTCTGGACGCAGGTCTATGTCAAGAACATGGGCACGATGGTCGGCACGGTGGGTTCCTACTACAATATCATGGAGTGGATCAGCGACGAGGAAGCCGACCGCCTCGAGAGGGAGGAGGGCATGAAAAAATACGAATAACCGACCTGACAAACAAGTAAAAAACAAACGACTATGAAACGGTATTTACTCAATCTCCTTACGGTGGCCTTAGCAGGTGCGGGGCTTGCGTCGAGTTCGTGTTCCGACGAGGAAACGGGGGAAAAGGTTCCGGCTCCGAACTTTCCGGAAAAGACCGCTCTCGGCATCGAAGTCGGAGGAACTTGTTCGATTCCCATAGAGCCGAATCAGGACTGGTCGGTAAGCATAGACCAGAACGAGGCCGGCGAATGGTTCTGGATCGACGACGACGGCATGACCGCCTACACCGTGCGCGGCAAGGCCGGCAAACACGAAGTCGTCATCCGCGTCTCCGACAAGGAGGAGAACGACACGGACCGCAGCATCGACGTTTCGATGACGATGGGCGGCCAAACCCAGGTGATCGCCACGGTGACCCGCGGCAAGGTGGAGCGCACGTTCGACCTCTACCTGGGCAAGAAGAACGAAAGCGGCGACTTCACGCCCGACAGCGACGGCAAGTTCGCCTACGAGGAGACGGCGGCCGACGCCGCGACGGCCGTCATCGACCTCAAATGGCCGGCCGAGGGACAGAGCGGCCTGCGCTATCCCGTCAGGATCGCGGCCAATTTCCAGTGGCGCCTCGACTCGAAGCCCGCGTGGGTATCGGAGCTGTCGCCCTCGGAAGGCAAGGCCGGCGAGACGGTGGATATCCTGCTCACGGGCGATCCGACGGCCTATCCGCTCGACAACGAAGAGGGGGAGCTCGTATTCTGCGACTACAATAACACGGCAGAGAAATACACCTACAAAATGTCGATTCCGGGCTGCCGCGACAAGGGTTCGGTCGGCATCGACAAGGGCACGGTCTATACCTTCAACGCCGCCGGCGAGTACGGCAATCCGGCCTCCGGCACGACGACCTGGACCTACATGGGTCCCGAGTTCGACGTCGTGGCTCCCGAAATCCCGTTCGAGGACGGCACCCGCAACGGCAGCAAGGTCTACGTCGTGGAGAAGTCCGAACTCGCTCCGGGCAGCGGCATGTACATGTACGGCGCCTGCGACTGGCTGACGCTCGACGGTAACGTCATATCGGGCGAGAACGTGCTGGTGGAGACCGAGTACACCCTGAAGGCCGGAAGCAACCCGGACAGCGGCCTGCGGTCCGGTGCGCGAACGGCCGAAATTCTCATTCTCCCGGCCGACATCGCGCACGGCGTCTCGTCCGTGGACGACCTGTTCGAGGAGGGTTCGTTCGGCGCGGCGGACCTGAAGGCCGAATACCGGGATTACATCACGGCGACGGTGAACCAGGACGCCCCGAGCGGCGTCTTCTCGGCACGCGACCTGGCGTCGGCGGCCAAGAACGGCGATGCGTTCCGGACAATGGAATATTCGAACCCGGAGGATCAGACGGCCATGGACGCCATTGATCCGGACGGTACGATCCGGTACCTCTACCGCATGACCTACACGACCGAGTGGTCGAATGTCGAACTGAACTACGATCCGTCTTACGAGTCGTGCTTCACGAAGGAGAACCTTCCGAAGTGCGTCAGGGCCTTCACCAGCGAGGGCATCGGACATCCGATGGACGACCCGTGGGCATCCGTCGAGGCCATCGAGGCCGTTTCCGGCGGTGACGGCGAACCCATGACGGCTCCCGCCTTCCGAATCTCGATGGGCTCGGCGGAGAGCGCCAAAAGCTGCTTCCTCGTCTTCTACGACACGAACCAGACGCCCTATGCGGCCATCTGCTGCGAAGTCGATCCCGACAACGGCGGCCAGAGCGGCGGTTTCGAAGCGGCCTTCACGAATCCCGATCTGACGGAGGGCGCCACGCTGGAACGGATCACCGAGGAGAACATGAACCGGATCGCCGGCGAATTCGCCGAGAAAGACGGAACGGCGGAGTCCTGGACGAGCACTTTCGCGGAGGCCCTCGGCATGGGACAGACGATCTACGCCCTGACCTACACCTCGGCCGCCCCGAAGAACACGGAACTGACCGTATCGGCCTACTCGAACGTGATGTGCATGCCGTGGGGCATCGCCTGGCTGAGCGCCGAGCCGACGGGCGACACGGGAATCGACATCACGATGAGCCGTCCCGGAGCCGAAGACCCCGCAACGGGCATGGTCAATTTCATGGACGCCTCGGGCGAAACCGCATGTATCATCTACTGCAATCCCGCATTCTAACAGACAACCACCGAACCCGTCCGGCAGCCCCGCGGCATGCGGGGCCCGCCGCGGGCAAACCAATTACCGAAAACAACGTTTACATGAAACTATTCAAATCCGCCGTAATGCTGACCGCCGGGCTGGCGATGGGATTTCTCGCCGGATGCTCCGACGATGACGGGATCGACAACCGGGACCGGGATTACGGGTACGTACAGTTCAGATTATACAAGGAGGCGTCCTACGACTCCTCCCGAACGGACGAGCCGCAGGCGGACGCGTTCCGGACGGCCGGGACCCGGGCCGTCAAACCGCAGCTCGACTACCTCGCCGAAGCCAGCAAGGTGCAGGTGACCCTCACCTGCGGCGAGCAGACCATCATCCAGACCCTCACCCTTTCGGCGGCCGACAAGGAGAGCGCCGAATACGGGATGCGCAGCGACAAGCTCAAACTGCTGACCGGCGAATACGAAATCGCCCGTTTCACGCTCTTCGACAGCAACGACGAGGAGCTCTACAACGGCAACGCCGCCGACACCCGCCTGACGGTCGTGTCGGGCGGTCTCACGACGCACGACCTGACGGTGAACGTCCTCCCGCGCGGCTCGGTGCGCTTCACGCTGACCAAGGACATGTCGGGATTCAACCCGCCCGCCAGGACCCGCAGCGACATTCCGCGCCAGTACATCTTCGAAGAGATCGGGAAGTTCGACGTCACGGTGAAGAACACCGAGACCAACAACCTGGTGACGTTCGAGCAACTGCCCGTCACCTTCTCGATCCACTTCGACGACGAAGAGAACACGGAAACCCCTCCCGGATACCAGACCTCGACCTGCGCCTGCGACTCGCTCCTCTCGCTGCCCGCCGGCAACTACGTCGTGCTCAGATACCTGACCTACGACAGCGACGGCATCCTGCTCGAGACGAACAACAGTCCGGTCGAATCGCCCTTCACCGTCGAAGACAACCGCACGACCGAAGCCGACGTGGCCGTAACGCTCTACGAAGCAGACGAGTACATGAAGGATCACTATGCCCTCTATGCCATCTGGAAAGCGCTGCACGGCGAGGAATGGTCCTATCAGGGAGAGAACTACCCCATCGGTTCGAACTGGGACTTCAACAAGGATCCGGACCTGTGGAGCTACCAGCCCGGCGTCGAGGTCCACACCAACGGACGCGTGGCCAAAATCGACCTCAGCGGCTTCGGATTCTACGGCGACATGCCCAAGGAGATCGGCCAGCTCACGGAGCTCGTGGAGCTGTACCTCGGCACGCACAACGACGTGACGCAAGGTTTCGAAGACCCGACGCTGGACCCGAACCAAAGTATCGCGGAGCGCACGCGCAACCGGCTCGAGAATCACAAGAAATACCTGCACCTGCTGCATCCGGCGCAGCAAATGTCGTGGCCGTGCGCCTTCGCGCTGCGCGAACACAACATCCACATCCGCGCCACGGAGCTTTACGATCAGGGCTACACCGAGGATGAGATATTCGAAGCGGCGACGGGCCGCCAGCGCGACATCCGCCCGCTGGACACCTCGCACGGCAAACTCTGCAACGGCCTCAAATCGCTGCCCGCGGAGATCGGCAACCTGAAGAAACTCGAATACCTCTACATCGCCAACAGCGCGATCGAATCGCTGCCCGACTACGAGGGCGAAGGCAAGGAGGGCATGCAGGGGCTGGAATCCTGCACGGACTTCGAAGTCTATAACTGCCCGAAGATGGAGAAGTTCCCGATAGCCATAACCAAGATGCCGCGCCTCGTGGCCGCGAATCTCTCGAACAACAAGCAGTGGCAGGCACAGGACCTCCACGACGGACTCAAGGCGTTAGCCGAAGGACCGTCGAAGGAGTACATCCAGTTGCTTTACCTGGTGAACAACAGCCTCGAGGAACTGCCGGCGGAGTTCAGGAACATGAAGAGACTGAGCTTGCTCGACCTCACCCAGAACCGGCTGCGCGTACTTCATCCGCTGGGTAGTGAGGTGGCGCTCGTGCAGTTGTTTCTCGACAACAACCAGCTCGAAGAGATTCCGACCGACGAAAACGGCATATTCTGCAACATAGCCGACATGACCGACCTCTCGGCGAGCTACAACAAGCTCCGGAAGTTCCCCAACATCTTCAAGGAAGCGAAAAGCGTCATCGACAACATCGACTTATCGTACAACCAGATAACGAACTTCACCGAAGAGGAGACCGCGGCTTTTCACGGCGTCTTCGTCGAAACGCTGACGCTGACCGGCAACACCGGCATCACGAAGTTCCCCAAATGGCTGGCCGACAGCGAATCGCAGGTGGCCTACATCATCCTCCGGGGCTGCGGTATCACGGAAATCCCCGAAGGCAGCTTCAAGGGCAAGTATTCGAACCAGTTCGTCTCGCTGGACCTGACCTACAACCGGTTGTCGAAACTGCCCGACGAGTTCAACGCCCTCCAGTTGCCCAACCTCTACGGACTGGACATCTCGCAGAACGCCTTCTCGAAATTCCCCACCGGTCCGCTGACCTGCAAGGGCCTGACCATCCTCGGCATCCGCGGTCAGCGCGACGCCGACGGCGAACGCTGCCTGAGGGAGTGGCCCACGGGGCTTTACAACCATGTGGGACTGCGCGGCTTCTACATCGGCTCGAACGACCTGCGCAAGATCGACGACACGATCTCGACGGCGATCTGGACGCTCGACATCAGCGACAACCCCAACATCACGTTCGATGCGTCGGGCGTATGCAGCGCCTGGCAGAGCGGAGCCTACGTGCTCATCTACGACAAGACGCAGAATATCGTCAATTGCGACGCGATGCTTGAATAACCATTAAGAACACGAAGGAATCATGAAACTGAAAAGCTACATAGCCGTATCCCTCTGCGCCTTCGCACTCGCCGGCTGCTCCGACGACGACAGGAAGATCGGCGTTACGGTCGATGGCGACGCGATCGAAATCGGCGCCGAAGGAGGAACGCGGAATATCAAGGTGACGGCCGACGACGCCTGGATCGCCACGACCAACGATCCCTGGATCACCATTTCTCCGGCCAACGGCCGCGGATCGGCCCAGTGCCGGATCATCATCGACTCGGCGCTGCGCAACGAACCCCGGCAGGGCATCGTGCGCATCCAGAACCAGAACGACTGGGAGGAGCGCCGGGATATCACCGTCTCGCAGGACGGATACGATTACGCCATCACGCTCGACGACAAGGAGATCAACGTCTCGAACTACGCGGCCTACGACGACCGTTCGTTCGACGTGCGGGTGAAGACCAACGTGGACTTCGACATCGAAATCCCCGAAGAGGCCCAGGCATGGCTCACCGCCGGCGACTACAAAGTGGAACTCGATCGGGGCCTCCGTCCGCGCGAAGTGACCGTCCGCTTCAATTGGGGCATCAATTCGCGCGACATCGAACGGAACGCCGTAGTGAAGTTCAGGCCGAAGGACGAAGTGACGCTGGCCCGTCAGGACGAACTCTCCGTAAACCAGAACGCCGCGGAACCGATCGAAGAGGACACCCGCGCCGGCGACTCGGTGGCCCTGCTGGCCATCGCCCGCTCGCTCAACATGTGGGAGTCGTGGGAGACCAACGAAAAGATGGACAATTGGGACAACGTCGTCCTCTGGGAGGAAGGCATGGACGGATACACGCCCGAAAAGGCCGGACGCGTGAAGTTCGCCAGATTCTCCACGTTCGGGACCAAAGAGGGCCTGCCTTTCGAAGTGCAGTACCTCACCGCCGCCGACGAACTGGTCTTCTTCTCGAACACCAACTGGACGACCTTCGACCTCTCCACGGGCGAGTACATCACCAAACTCGGACAGTTGCGGCGTCTGACCATCAGCGGCTATGGGCTGGTGGACCTCGACCCGGACTTCAAGAACCTGAAGAACCTCGAGTCGCTGGACATCTCCGTCAATAACTTCGAGAAAATCCCCGAAGTGCTCACCAAGGAGAACTTCCCCAAGTTGCATGCCCTCTACCTGAACACCTGCCAGAGAGGGGTCATCTACGATCTGTCCAACACCACGACGACCCATTTCGGCGGTCTGTTCGAGGAGACCGACCAGACGCGCGAGTTCCCGCGCCGTCTGCTGGAGTGGGACAACCTCGACACGCTGACGCTCTCGGTGAACTACCTGCAAGGACGCATTCCCGACATGAAGGACTACGCCCAAAAATACACGCAGGCGGACATCAGCGCCGCCGACTCGCTGCCGCAGGCGCTCGTCGGAACGCCCAAGGTGCTGCCGAACATAAAGAGGTTTTCGATCAACCTGAACCGGCGAGTTGCCCGAATGGCTGCTCCACCACCCGGCGCTCGACTGGATGGATCCCTTCACGCTGGTCTTCACGCAGGAGGGCAAGGACCAAGACGGCAAGCTGGCAGGCTTCACCAACGAGCCGGTCAATCTGGACGAATACTATCGGTTCTACGAAGGAAAGAAATACCTCGATCCGAACAAAAAGGAGGAGTAACGGAATACCCCGACACCTAATAAACACGACAGGAAAATGAAAAGATCCATATACGGCATTTGCACCGCGGC
>ENA-ORTW01004445-ORTW01004445.1-human-gut-metagenome-genome-assembly--contig:-NODE-4445-length-10991-cov-3.263899_pt1 | contig 10991 bp, 8 predicted proteins | sample MGYA00242072_ERZ509193 | MGnify/ENA primary metagenome ERZ509193 (study PRJEB26280, sample SAMEA2338813) | human gut metagenome | biome: human gut; feature: human-associated habitat; material: faeces...
AAGGGTTCTGCTGTCTTATGCAAGAAATAAAAAATGGAATTGATAGAACCCACCTCAATAGGAAAATTGCTGGCAGTTTCTTTCTTGACTGCTGCCATTGCTTCTGCTTGTACGGAAGACGCAATGGATAAAATCAATGAAAACCCTAACAATCCTCTGGATGCGCCTGCAAAATTTTTGATTACAGACTTAGGGGTAAGCACTGCATTCAGCACTGTGGGAGGGGATTTCTCGCTCTATTCTTCTGTTTACATTGAACACGAAACGGGTATATCCAACCAGCTTTACCGGGCGGAAGTACGTAGCGGAGAGCCTACAACGGCTACTACCTACAACAACGCATGGATCAACGTGTATTCAAATATCAAGAACGCTAAAATCGTTATCAAGAAGTGTGAAGAAGATCCTTCGGAAAAAGGAAACGTAGTGACGGAAGCAATTGCTAAAATCCTGCTCGCTTACAACGGAGCAGTGGCAGCCGATGTATTTGGAAATACACCGTACAGCCAGACTGGTATCCTCAATCCGGACGGCACACCAATGTATATGCAGCCCAAAATAGATACGCAGGAAAGCATTTATCAGGAAGTGATGCAAAATCTGGATGATGCCATCACTCTGCTGGATAACGGTACTGCCAAAGATGCAGGTCTGTCCGGCGCAGTCGGTTCTAAAGACTTGATCTACGGTTCAAACACCAGTACTCAAGCAAGTATGTGGCTCAAGACAGCTTATGCGTTAAAAGCACGCTATACAATGCGTCTGCTCAATAAAAGTGCCAATAAGACAACTGATCTTCAGAACATTCTTACTTATGTGAGCAAATCATTTGCTAATGCAAGTGAAGAATGTAAACTAGCTGTTTATGACGCTGATTCACAGTTGAATCCGCTTTGGTCATTCAGCTATAGCCGTAACAGTTTGGCAGCCAGTGCCAGTCTGATTGAAAAGTTTGTTGAGCGCAATGACCCCAGAGCACCGCAAGCATTTCTGGAGCCCGATCCCACCGGCTATATTGCTTATGGATACGGAGGTACGCAAGCTACAGACATCGCAGGTATCAAAGCGGCTCCTAACGGAACTCCGCAAGAGTTGCAGAACAATTATGGTATGTCAATGATATCATGGGCAATGTCGGCTCCTACTCTTTTAATCAGTTATCACGAAGTGAAATTCCTCGAAGCAGAAGCATTATGCCGTTTGGGAGGCAGACTGGGTGAAGCTAAGAGTGCTTTAAAAGCTGCAATCACTGCCGGATTCGAGAATCTGGAAAACTCAATTATAGATGCCGCTGACACTTGGGTATATGATGGTGACAGCGATTTGGGGGCAGATGTAGCAGAAGCCTATTTCACGGATGAAGTAGAACCGTTATTCGATGCCAACCCTCTGCAAGAGACAATGATACAGAAGTATCTCGCCTTCTTCGGCGCATCCGGCGAATCACTAGAAGCCTACAATGACTACCGTCGTTTGAAAGGTGCAGGAGAAAACTTCATTGTACTGAAGAACCCGCTGAACAGCAGTAAATTCCCATTACGCTTCGGTTATGGAGCAGACGATGTATTGGCAAATCCAGAAGTGAAAGCTGCTTTCGGTGATGGACAGTACGTATATAGCGAGGCCGTATGGTGGGCTGGCGGAAACAAATAATGAACTCAAAATCTCTCAAAGGAGAGACTTTACATAGAGTCGTTTCTGTACTCTAACAAATTAACAGAGACGAACAAAAATAGGCCAACCGTGAGGTTCGCCTATTTTATTTTATCCAAATGCATTAGATGAAGTTAGAGCAATACCATTTTTCTACCCAATCATACTTCTTTTCCATGCTTTTACGTTTTTAACGCTTAAGCACTTTTTGGATAAATTAAAAAAAATCTCGTAAGAATCAATCTTACCACTGCAAATCGGGTAAATATTTACTCAACGTGGTGCGGAGAATACCCAAGGTGATAGGTTTCACCAATACTTCAGTTGCTCCTGCATTCATTGCATTTTCCTTATCCGAGCTAAAAGCATAAGCCGTCTGCATGATAATAGGAATTTCTGTGTTAGATTCACGAATTATCTTCGTTGCTTCCAATCCGTTCATCACCGGCATCTTAATATCCATCAGCATTGCTTTGGCTCTTTGCTGGTGTTGCTGAAACAACTCCACCATTTCCTGACCATTTTTAGCCCACTCGATATCACACTTTTTGCCTATGATAGCCTTGATTAATTTAAAGTTGCTGTCATCGTCTTCAGCTACTAAAATTAAGGGTCTGAATTCATTCATTTGTTCGCTTTCCATATCGCTTATTTATTGTTTTTTATCTGTTTTTTGGGATTAATCTCCCTTTTCAGCCCGCAAGGTATAAAAAAGATTCATATATTTCGCTATCTTTGCGCCTCAATTTAAAAGAATAGTATGATTTCTGTTGACGGACTAGCCGTAGAGTTTGGCGGCACTGCTTTATTTAGTGATATTTCTTTCGTAATTAATGAAAAAGACCGCATCGCTCTGATGGGCAAAAATGGGGCGGGAAAAAGTACGCTGCTGAAAATTTTGGCAGGCGCACGACAACCGACACGTGGAAAAGTTTCCGCGCCCAAAGATTGCGTAGTGGCCTATCTGCCTCAACATCTGATGACGGAAGACGGAAGAACAGTGTTTGACGAAACGGCACAGGCTTTTTCACATCTACATGAGATGGAAGCGCAGATTGAAAAACTGAATAAAGAGCTCGAGACACGGACGGACTACGAGAGCGACAGTTACATGGCGCTGATTGAAGAAGTGTCTGCCTTGAGTGAGAAGTTTTATTCGATTGACGCAACTAATTATGAAGAGGATGTGGAAAAGGCATTGCTCGGATTAGGATTCACCCGAAGCGATTTTCAACGCCAGACGAGTGATTTTAGCGGTGGATGGCGGATGCGCATCGAGCTCGCTAAGTTGCTGTTACAGAAACCGGACGTACTCTTGCTCGATGAGCCGACGAATCATCTGGATATTGAATCTATTCAATGGTTGGAAGATTTCCTTATTAATAACGGGAAAGCAGTTATCGTAATCAGCCACGACCGCAAATTCGTGGATAATATTACAACACGTACCATCGAAGTGACGATGGGACGTATTTATGATTATAAGGTGAATTATTCCCAATATCTGCAACTGCGTAAGGATCGCCGCGAACAGCAGCAGAAGGCATACGACGAGCAGCAGAAGTTTATTGCTGAAACGAAGGAGTTCATCGAACGATTCAAAGGAACATATTCAAAGACGTTGCAGGTACAAAGTCGCGTCAAAATGCTGGAAAAGCTGGAATTGCTCGAAGTCGATGAGGAGGATACTTCTGCATTGCGACTGAAATTCCCGCCTTCCCCCCGTTCGGGCAGTTATCCGGTTATCATGGAGGGTGTTGGAAAGACATACGGAGAGAAAGAGGTGTTCCGCAACGCCAATCTGACGATTGAGCGTGGTGATAAAGTAGCTTTTGTCGGTAAAAACGGTGAAGGTAAATCTACACTCGTGAAATGTATCATGAAAGAGATTGAGCACGATGGTACACTGACTCTCGGACATAATGTACAAATCGGATACTTCGCTCAAAATCAGGCTTCGTTGATGGATGAAAACCTGACGGTTTTCCAAACGATTGACGATGTAGCCAAGGGGGATATCCGAAACAAGATTCGTGATTTACTGGGTGCTTTCATGTTTGGTGGTCCCGAGGAATCGATGAAGAAGGTGAAAGTACTTTCGGGTGGGGAGCGTACCCGCCTTGCCATGATTAAATTGCTGTTGGAACCTGTCAACCTCCTGATCCTGGATGAGCCGACGAATCATCTGGACATGAAAACGAAAGATATCCTGAAACAGGCATTGCTGGATTTTGACGGCACACTGATTGTTGTTTCACACGACCGTGACTTCCTCGACGGACTGGTGAGCAAGGTGTATGAGTTCGGTAATCAAAAGGTGACGGAACATCTTTGCGGCATCTACGAGTTCCTCGAAAAGAAAAAAATGGATTCGTTGCAAGAACTGGAAAAGAAATAATAAATAATAAAAAGAGGGTATCGGCTGCAGGCGGAATAAAAGTATTTGTATATTTGCAACATCATTTATAACAGGCAGTTAGAAAAAAATGGATGAAACAAGGCAGTTATACATTATAAGCGGATGTAACGGAGCTGGTAAAACAACAGCTTCCTACACTGTACTGCCTGAAATTTTATTATGTAAAGAGTTCGTTAATGCGGATGAAATCGCCAAAGGTTTATCACCGTTCAATCCGGAAAGTATGGCTATAGAAGCCGGCCGTCTGATGTTGAAACGTATTAATGAACTATTAGCTGCTAAAGTAAGTTTCTCTATTGAAACAACATTGGCAACCCGTTCATACACCCGGCTCATTCAAAGAGCACAAAATGCTGGATATAAAGTCAGCTTGATTTATTTCTGGCTGAATTCTCCGGAACTTGCCGTCAACCGTGTGTTACAACGGGTCAATGAAGGGGGACATAATGTACCGATAGACGTTATCTACCGCCGATATCAGGCGGGCATTAACAATCTGTTTCAGATTTATATGCCGCGTGTAGACTATTGGCTGTTAGCCGATAATAGTATTTCTCCTCGAGTAATTGTAGCCGAAGGTTACCAACATGGCGAGGATCGAATATATGAACTTGAACTTTTTAAATGCATCAAGAATTATGTCAAATAATGAAATGCAAGAATTGAGCGATAAATTACGACGCGGCCTTCAGCTGGCAGAAAAACGATTGCTGGAAAAAAATGCTCGCAATGGTAAACTCCTTAGTCAGGGAACGCCAGATGGAAAAGTAATTTATGTATCAGCAACAGAATTGCTGGAACGTTTGCAAGAAAAAGAAAAGGAATCAATAAAAAAATAAATTCTCTAAAAGAAAGGATGAAAGGGAAGAAACGAATTATAGTAACTCTGCTGTTTTTTATCAACATTATTATGTTGGTGGCAGCGGTTATTCCCCATCATCATCACCCCAACGGAATGATTTGCATGAAGCAGGACTTGCCTGTAGAACAGCAATGTCCCACGCATCATCATCACCCGGGAAACGACTCATGTTGCAGCAGTGAATGTATGACTCGTTTCTACTCTCCCACTCCATCCATACATACGGATAGCGGACCGGATTACGTATTCATCGCTACCTTATTCACGGATGTAATCATCGAGCATTTATTACGACCGCAAGAGAAACGGATTAAAAACTATTACGTTTACCGAGACTCTCTGCATGGTACGGATACTCATCGTACCACTTCTCTTCGTGCCCCTCCCTACTCTGTTTTTGCGTAAAAGCGTAAATGCAAATTAGTTGCATCTGCGCTACCTTATCTTTGTAGCGTAAAAAGAAAACAGTAAAATTTAGTAGGAAAATATCATTATGAAAAAACTTATTTTCGTGGGAATCCTGGGCTTATTCGTGCTGGGATCCTGTAATAATAGTACCGTCACACACACACACGATGAACACGATCATGCCGCGGAAGGACATAATCACGAGGCAGAAGGACCCGATCATTCCCATGAAGGCGAATGTAGCGGAGAACACAATCATGAAGCAGCCGATGAATACAACGAAGCTGCCGAAGCCCACAGTGATGAAATCATTCTTCCGAAAGCGAAAGCTGAAGCAGCCGGTGTAAAGGTGAGCGTTATTGAACCTGCACCTTTCCAGCAAGTGATTAAAACCAGCGGACAGGTGCTGGCTGCTCAAGGGGATGAATCGGTTGCCGTAGCTACAGTAGCCGGCGTGGTATCTTTCCGTGGAAAAGTAACAGAAGGTATGAGCGTCGGCAGCGGCACTCCGCTAGTCACTATTTCTTCAAAGAATATCGCCGATGGTGATCCGGTGCAACGTGCCCGCATTGCCTACGAGGTATCCAAGAAGGAATACGAACGTATGAAGGAGCTTGTTAAAAACAAAATCGTATCCGACAAGGATTTTGCACAAGCGGAGCAAAGTTACGAAAACGCCCGTCTTAGTTACGAAGCTCTTTCCAAGAATCATTCGGCTATCGGCCAAAGCATTACGGCTCCTATTGCCGGATATGTGAAAAGTATTCTCGTGAAAGAAGGTGACTATGTGACAATCGGACAACCGCTGGTAAGCGTGACGCAGAACCGTCGTCTTTTCCTCCGTGCCGAAGTGTCGGAAAAGTATTACCCGTATCTCCGCACCATCAGTTCCGCCAATTTCCAGACTCCTTATAATAATCAGGTGTACGAGTTGAAAGCATTGAACGGTAAACTTCTCTCTTTCGGAAAAGCTGCCGGAGACAATTCTTTTTATGTGCCTGTCACTTTTGAGTTCGACAACAAAGGGGAAGTGATTCCCGGCTCATTTGTGGAGGTATTCCTGCTTTCTTCAGCAATGGAAAACGTGATTTCTCTTCCGCGCACCGCGCTGACAGAGGAACAAGGCATATTCTTCATATATCTGCAACTGGACGAAGAGGGTTATAAAAAACAGGAAGTAACGATAGGAGCCGACAACGGCAAAAGCGTTCAAATCCTAACTGGTGTAAAGGCTGGCGACCGTGTAGTGACCGAGGGTGCTTATCAGGTTCGACTGGCAAGCGCAAGCAATGCAATCCCGGCACACAGCCACGAACACTAAAGAGACTAGGCGTCGCAACCGTTTTTTTTTGTGCGGCGCATCTATCAAGTTATTTATAACTCTCAATTAATGAAATATCATGCTTAATAAAATTATACATTACTCCCTACACAACCGGCTGGTGGTAGTTTGTGCGGCCATCCTCCTGCTTATTGCGGGAACGTATACCGCCATGCATACGGAAGTAGACGTATTCCCCGACCTAAATGCACCTACGGTAGTAATCATGACCGAAGCGAACGGTATGGCTGCGGAAGAAGTTGAACAACTCGTTACTTTTCCTGTTGAAACTGCCGTAAACGGAGCTACGGGTGTGCGCCGTGTCCGCTCTTCCTCTACTAACGGATTTTCCGTTGTTTGGGTAGAATTTGATTGGGGAACGGATATTTATCTCGCTCGTCAGATTGTTAGTGAGAAATTAGCGGTGGTCAGCGAATCGCTGCCGGTCAATGTCGGCAAACCGACTCTTGGACCACAGTCTTCTATCTTAGGCGAAATGCTCATCATCGGTCTGACTGCCGACTCCACTTCCATGCTCGATCTTCGCACGATTGCGGACTGGACCATCCGTCCACGCCTGCTGTCTACCGGAGGAGTGGCACAAGTGGCTGTGCTCGGAGGAGATATCAAAGAATATCAGATTCAGCTAGATCCCGAACGGATGCGTCATTACGGCATCTCGATGGGAGAAGTGATGGCTGTAACACAGGATATGAACCTAAATGCCAATGGAGGTGTGCTCTATGAATTCGGAAATGAATATATTGTACGTGGTGTACTCTCCACTTCGAAAACAGAGCAACTTGGCAAAGCGGTAGTAAAGACAGTGAATAACTTCCCTGTCACGCTGGAAGATATTGCAAACGTAACCATCGGCCCGAAGGCTCCGAAACTGGGTACTGCTTCAGAACGCGGCAAATCTGCCGTCCTGATGACTGTTACCAAGCAACCGGCTACCAGCACACTGGAACTGACGGACAAACTGGAAGCATCTCTGAAAGACCTCCAGAAAAATCTGCCGCCGGACGTAAAAGTTTCAACGGACATATTCCGTCAAAGCCGCTTTATCGAAAGCTCCATCGGCAATGTGAAGAAATCACTCTTTGAAGGAGGTATTTTCGTTGTCATCGTGCTTTTCCTGTTCCTGGCAAATGTACGTACTACGCTGATCTCATTGGTGACACTGCCTCTTTCCCTGCTCGTTTCGATCCTGACTTTACACTACATGGGGCTGACAATCAACACCATGAGTCTTGGAGGTATGGCGATAGCTATCGGCTCATTGGTAGACGACGCCATTGTCGATGTGGAAAACGTATATAAACGACTGCGGGAGAACCGCCTGAAAGTGGAAGCAGAAAGACTAAGTACGCTCGAAGTGGTATTCAATGCGTCGAAAGAGGTGCGCATGCCTATCCTTAATTCAACGTTGATTATCGTAGTCAGCTTTGTTCCGTTATTTTTCTTGAGCGGCATGGAAGGCAGAATGTTGGTTCCACTAGGTGTTGCTTTTATCGTGGCCCTGTTTGCGTCTACGATAGTTGCCCTGACACTAACTCCGGTACTCTGCTCTTATCTATTAGGAAGCAATAAGACGAACAAGGAACTGAAAGAAGCTCCTGTTGCCCGCTGGATGAAAGGGATTTATGAAAAAGCACTGACTTGGGTACTGGCACATAAACGTGTGACTCTCGGAAGTACAATCGGACTTTTTGTAGTTGCCCTCGGAGTGTTTTTCACACTTGGACGCAGCTTCCTTCCTTCGTTCAATGAAGGATCGTTTACTATCAATATCAGTTCTCTGCCAGGTATTTCGCTGGAAGAAAGCAACAAAATGGGACATCGTGCCGAAGAGTTATTGATGACAATTCCCGAAATACAAACGGTAGCCCGGAAAACGGGACGTGCCGAATTGGATGAACATGCGTTAGGAGTCAATGTTTCTGAAATAGAAGCTCCGTTCGAATTGAAAGACCGCTCGCGCAGTGAACTGGTAGCTGATGTACGTGAAAAATTAGGTACGATCACCGGAGCAAACATAGAAATCGGACAACCGATCAGCCACCGTATCGACGCAATGCTATCGGGTACGAAAGCGAATATTGCTATCAAATTATTCGGTGATGACCTGAATAAAATGTTTTCACTCGGTAATCAAATCAAAGGAGCGATCAGTGACATTCCCGGTGTTGCCGACCTGAACGTGGAACAACAGATTGAACGTCCGCAGCTGAAAATACAGCCTAAACGGGAAATGCTGGCTAAGTTCGGTATTACCCTGCCGGAATTTTCGGAATATGTGAATGTAGCTTTGGCTGGAAAAGTGATCTCACAAGTGTATGAACAGGGCAAGAGTTTTGACCTGATCGTAAAAGTGAAGGATGATGCCCGGGATGAAATAGAGAAAATCCGTAACCTGATGGTAGACACGAACGACGGCCGCAAAGTTCCTTTGAGCTATGTAGCGGAAGTGGTATCGGCCATGGGTCCGAATACGATCAACCGCGAGAATGTGAAACGTAAAATTGTCATTTCCGCCAATGTGGCCGATCGTGACTTGCGCAGTGTTGTGAATGATATTCAGAAACGTATCGACACATCGGTACAATTACCCGAAGGTTATCATATCGAGTATGGTGGACAGTTTGAAAGCGAGCAGGCTGCCAGCCGGACATTAGCGTTGACTTCATTTATCAGTATCGTGGTTATCTTCCTGTTGCTGTACAATGAGTTCCGCAGTGTGAAAGAATCCGGGGTTATCTTGCTGAATCTTCCGCTGGCACTGATCGGTGGTGTATTTGCTTTGGTGATTACAACAGGAGAAGTCAGTATTCCGGCTATCATCGGTTTCATTTCCTTGTTCGGTATTGCAACGCGTAACGGTATGTTACTCATCAGTCACTACAATCATTTGCAAAAGGAAGAAGGTTTGAATGTATATGATAGTGTGATTCAAGGTTCTCTCGACCGCCTGAATCCGATTTTAATGACGGCATTGTCTTCTGCACTGGCACTGATTCCATTGGCACTTGCCGGCGACTTGCCCGGTAACGAAATTCAAAGTCCGATGGCAAAAGTGATTCTAGGAGGATTATTAACGTCTACTTTTTTGAACGGTTTTATCGTTCCGATTGTTTATCTGATGATGCATCGGAAAAAGGCCCAGAAAAGCCTGTAGAGAGGGATATTTTTCCTCGGTGAGAAAACCATCGTTCCCCGGTGAGGAAACAAGTGTTTCTCGGTGAGGAACGGGTCGTTCCTCGGTGTCAAACAAATAGATGCCTTATCATAAAGTATCTATCAACAATAGCTTGTAATAAATAAAGAAATTAGAAATGAAACAAATCATGACCATAAGCGCTGCACTTCTTTTCTTAACCATAGGTGAAGTGCAAGCCCAAAACGGAATTGAACAGGTATTGAAGAATATCGAAACGAACAATAAGGAGTTGCAGGCAAACGAGCAACTGATTACCTCGCAGAAGCTGGAAGCCAAAACGGATAATAACTTGCCTGACCCTACTCTCTCTTACGCGCATCTATGGGGAGCAAAAGATAAAAGCGAAACAATCGGTGAGCTGGTTGTTTCACAAAGCTTTGATTTCCCTAGTTTATACGCCACACGTAACAAGTTAAACCGTCTGAAAGCCGGAACTCTTGACAGTCAGTCGGATGTTTTTCGTCAGGAGAAACTGTTACAGGCAAAAGAACTTTGCCTGGACATTATCATGCTTCGTCAGCAAAAGCATATTTTGGAGGAACGTCTCCGCAATGCGGAAGAACTTGCTAAAATGTACGCCAAGCGTCTCCAAACAGGGGATGCAAATGCTCTCGAAACCAATAAAATCAACTTGGAACTGTTGAATGTCAAAACGGAAGCGTCTCTGAACGAAACGGCACTTCGCAATAAGCAGCAGGAACTGAATACGCTGAATGGTAATATTCCAGTGGTTTTCGAAGAAAATCAATATCCGACTATACCGTTCCCAAGCGATTACCAAATGTTGAAATCAGAAGTCATGGCTACAGACCGTACCTTAATGGCACTAGGCAACGAGAGCCTCGTTGCCCATAAACAGATTGCTGTCAATAAATCCCAATGGCTGCCAAAGCTAGAACTCGGCTACCGTCGGAATACAGAGACTGGTGTGCCTTTCAACGGTGTAGTGGTGGGCTTTTCCTTCCCGCTTTTCGAAAATCGGAATAAGGTGAAAATTGCTAAAGCGCAGGCACTCAACATCGACTTGCAAAAGGATAATGCTACACTACAAGTGGAATCTGAATTGGCACAACTTTACCGGGAAGCGAAAACGCTGCATGCTTCAATG
>ENA-ORTW01004455-ORTW01004455.1-human-gut-metagenome-genome-assembly--contig:-NODE-4455-length-10978-cov-2.395404_pt1 | contig 10978 bp, 7 predicted proteins | sample MGYA00242072_ERZ509193 | MGnify/ENA primary metagenome ERZ509193 (study PRJEB26280, sample SAMEA2338813) | human gut metagenome | biome: human gut; feature: human-associated habitat; material: faeces...
AGGCTTTGCCTTTTGAAGAGGCTTATTATTGCGGAGGTGCCAACGATATCCGGGCCTGGCAGGCGAGAACTTTGGGACCGGGATCTTATGCTCCGCCGGATAAGTATCCGAATAATGTAGGGGACTTTAAGTTGGAAGCCAATGTGGAATATCGGTTTAAATTATTCTGGTTATTAGAAGGAGCTTTATTCATCGATGCCGGGAATATCTGGAATATCAATCGGTATGAGAATCGTCAGGGTACGAAGTTATCCTCCGGATTTTATAAACAAATCGCTGTCGGAACAGGGGCCGGACTACGGTTGGATGTCAATTTCTTTCTGTTGCGTTTTGATCTTGGTTTGAAATTACATGATCCGATGCAGGCCGAAGGGCAACGTTTTGTGTTGTTGAATCGTAATGGAGGTTTTAATAAATCTGTATTTAATATAGCTATCGGATATCCGTTTTAATTTTAATGAACTTACTATGTTGTCCACTATTCTCGTTTATGTTTCGCTTTTTTTACAGGTTGCTGCTGCCGTTATTGCCATTAGCTTGTTTAAGCGGACAAAATTCAATGCTTCCTGGATTCTGATTTCCGTCGGATTTTTGTTGATGGTGGTGTCGAGGGTCTTCGATTTATGGCCTACGATTTATCCCGAAATGGAAGATGAATTGGCTATTGTACAGAAGATTCTGGCTTTTATCATTGCTTTGGTCCTCCTGATCGGAGTATTTTATATCCGGAAAATTTTTCAATTTATGCGAAGAGTGGATGAGATCCGGCGCGAATCAGAGAAACGGGTACTGGCAGCGGTTATCCGCACGGAAGAGCAAGAACGGCAGCGTTTTGCGAAAGAGCTGCACGATGGGCTGGGACCTTTGCTGAGTGTGATCAAAATGCTGGTCTCGGGGTTGGATGCCAATAAAGAAAGTGAAGTCAACGAAAAGATAAAGCAGAATCTGCGGCAGGCTGTGGATGAAGCGATTAGCGGGGTCAGGGACATCTCGGCCAATATCAGCCCGCATATCCTCAACAATTTTGGCTTAAAAGATGCGGTAGAGGCATTCATAAAACGGATGCGGCAAGCCGATAATTTTAAGGTGTATTTTACTACTAATCTCGAAAATCAACGTTTCAATTACAATATCGAAGTGGTGGTCTACCGTGTTATCTGCGAGTTGATCAACAACACATTGCGGCATGCTGCAGCCTCGAAAGTGACGATCGATTTACAACTCGAAGAAGGAATATTATATTTAGAATATACCGACAACGGTATCGGATTCGATGTAAACCGTATTTCCGGACATACCGGTATGGGATTGGATAACATGCGTTACCGGCTGCAATCCGGTAACGGGGATATCGAGATTGTCAGCGAGCATGGAAAAGGGATGCGGGCCAACGCTTTTATTAAAGTCTTTTGACTTTCTGACTTTATTTTTATCTTTGTTTATCAGTTACGGATGTAAATGTTTATCGATTCATGGACACAAAGAATTTGAAAAAATTAAGAATCTATATTGTTGACGATCATAAGTTATTCAGGGAAGGATTGAAATTGCTTTTGTCTACCCAGGATTTCGTACACCATATTTACGAAGCTTCCAGTGGACGCGACTTTAAACCTCTCCTTTGTAGATTGTGACCTGGTGTTGATGGATATAGAAATGCCCGAGATGAACGGGATAGAAGCTACGGAACAGGCCCTGCGGATCAGGCCGGATTTGAAGGTGATCGTGTTGTCTATGTACGGGGATGAACAGTATTACTATAAAATGGTCGATGTCGGAGTAAAGGGGTTCGTTCTCAAAAATTCCGGTATAGAAAAAGTGATTGCGGCAATCCGGGCTGTCGCCGCCGGTGAGAATTACTTTTCCGAGGAGTTGCTGGTGAATATTCTCAATAATATGCGTGATGGCGGGCAACATAAACCGGAACCTGAAACCCCTGATAATGAAATATCCGAGAGAGAACTCGAGATTTTGTATCATGTATGCCTGGGACTTTCCAACCAGGAAATTGCAGATAAACTTTTTATCAGTAAGCGGACAGTGGATAAACATCGGGCGAATCTGTTGAGTAAGACCGGATGCCGGAATACTGCTGCGCTTGTCATGTATGCAATTAAAAATAAGATGATAAATATTTAGATGAACGGAATGATATTTGCAGCGGGATTGGGTACCCGTTTGCAGCCTTTGACGAACGATCGGCCCAAAGCATTGGTGGAAGTAGCCGGTAAGCCTTTGCTTGAATATGTCATACGGAAAATGATAGCGGCGGATGTACAGCGTATTGTGGTGAACGTGCATCACTATGCCGACCAGATAGAAGCTTTTCTGTGCGAACGACATTTTTTCGATTGGGATATCGTGATTTCCGATGAACGGGAGAAATTACTCGATACCGGGGGCGGACTTCTGAAAGCCAGGGAGTTGTTCTGCCCGGGTGAATCGGTGCTTATTCATAATGTAGATATATTTTCAGATATCGATATACCTGCCTTGCTCCGCTTTCATCGGCAAAATAAGGGAGATGCGACCTTGGTTACCCGGACCGGCGGGAAAGGCAGAGGATTGAGATTTAATCGTGAAGGGATGCTGAAAGGATGGGAAAATAAGGCCACAGGGGAACAAAAACCGGTAGATGAAGAATTTTGGGATTCCCGGAACTATGCTTTCTGTGGAGTGCAGGTGGTGAGCCCGGAATTTTTAGAACGTATGTCAGGAAAAGGGGTCTTTTCGATTATAGACGAATATCTGTCACAGGCCAGGCTTCACCCGATACTGATGTATTTTTACGAAGGACGTTTTTTAGATTTAGGGACTCCTCAGGCGATTGCCGAAGCCGAAACAATGTTGATCGATTCGTGCAACCCGTAAGGATCTTTTTACGTTAATTAAAGACTTTACGGAATAGCAGGAGGCAGGCCTTGCAGCGCTTTTTTACGATCTGAATAATGGTAATTGCGAAGAATAAAGCTTAAGCATGAAAAGATTTTTTAAATATCTGGGCAGAACGATTTTAGCAATTTTAGGGTTGCTACTGCTTATCGTGTTTTTGCTTTATTTACCTCCTGTACAAGATTTCCTTTTGCGCAAAGCCGAACGTTATGCTGCTTCGCATTACGACTTGGAAGTCCGGATCGGGCATTTCCGTTTGGGTTTTCCTTTTGATCTGGTTTTGGACGATGTGTATGCCGGGAAAACTGCCGGAGATACCCTGGTTGCTGCAGAGGCGATCCGGCTTAGGGTGAATATCGATCGGATATTTCGTAAAGAACTCGGTATCGAACAGTTAGGTCTGAGACAGGTGAAGTTCGGATTAGCCGGCGATACTACCGGTATGCAACTGAAGGTGGCTGTCGGGAATTTGGGGGTACAGGAGGGACGGATCGATTTGGAACGGAAAAAATTGATAGTCGCTGAGATTAGCCTGGAAGAAGGGGATGTTTTTTTGAAATCCGGAGCCGGAACAGTGGAAGATACAGTGCAGAGTAATCCTTTGGATTGGGGGATCGAAGTCAGGCAGATAAAGATCCGGGACGTCGGTTATCGCATGTATACCGAGGGGTTGCCTTACCTGGGGGCCGGAATAAAGGACGGTTCGCTGACTGGCGGAAAAGTTTTGTTGGGGGAGCAATCCGTCGAAATAGATGCTGTCGCTGTCGGAGGGGCTTGGTGTGACATGCAGATGGGAACGGAACAATCGTCCGGGACACCGGTCACCGAACCGTCCGGTAGCCAGCCTTGGCTGATACGTGCAGGGAGATTACAATTGGAGAACAGTGCCTTTAGCATGAAGACTGCCGATGCCGGGCAAACCGATTTGGTGCTGTCCGGTATTGCCGTACAAATCGACAGTGTATATAACCGGGGAACGGTTGTGCGGGGAAACCTGGTAGATCTGAGGGCTGTACAGCAAAACGGAATACAGCTGCAACAGATGCAGGCACAGGTGGATCTCGATTCGGCCCGGACAGCATTGAGGGGGGCATTTATCCGCACCGCTCATAGCAAGATCGAGTTGACAGCCCGGGCCGATACTTCGATGAATAATCTGATGAAACGGGTACCCTTGATCGTTCAGCTGAATGCCAGGGTTGGGCTGGCCGATCTTACTCCCTTTTATGACGGAATCCCTCAGGACTTAAAACATAGTCAGGTAGATTTGAATACGACTTTCAGTATAGATGAAAACAGAGTCCGGTTCGACCGCCTGGATGCCGGTATGACCGGAAAATTCCGGTTGACTGGAAAAGGACAACTGCAATCCTACCGGGACCTGAAAAAAATAAGTGGGGTGATCGATTTGCGGGCGGAGATGCCGGACGCTACCTTTGCTAATGTTTTCTTAAAAGAAGGAATCGTGAAGATCCCGGCCGATGTATCCTGGTCGGCGAATCTGAAGGCTAATCAGGGAGCTTTGGAGGCTTTGGTGCGCTTGTGTTCCGATGCTGGTTGTATGACCCTCGACGGGAGTTATGATTTGAACCGGGAGACATATAACGGCGAATTGACCCTGAGCCGTTTTCCGCTCGATCGCTTTTTGACTGTCGATTCGTTAGGAAGCGCCTCGGCCAATTTCCGGTTGGAAGGCCGGTATTTTTCGTGGCCTCAGGCAAAGACCTCGGTAAATGCCGGAATCCGTCAGTTGTTTTATAAAGAGCACGAATATAAAGATATTACTTTACAGGCTACCTTGGATAAGACGCATTTACGGGGGACTATGGTTAGTAAAGATCCCGATGCTCCTTTGGATTTGGTTTTCCGGGGAGATTCGCTGCAACAACAGTATCAGGTCGGTTTGGGTGGTTATATCGGCAAGGTGGATCTGCAGGCCCTGCATTTGATGCAGGAACCTTTGACTATGGGGCTGAAAGTAGATTTGCAAGGTTTTATCGGGGAACATTCCGCTTATGCTTTAAAAGCCCGCTTCGATAGCCTGAGCATGGCAGATAGCAGGAAGACTTATACCTTGGGAAGCCTGGATATCGATATGGCCAGCGATCTGAAGAAGACGACTCTGGATGTAAAGACCGGTGATTTACAGTTAACTTTCCGGGCCGATACTTCTTTGGCCGGTTTTGGGGAGAGTGCTGGGAAAATTGCAGGGATTGTCGGGAAGCAGATCGCCGGTAAAGATATCGATATGGAACAGATCAAAGCGGAGTTGCCTGTTTTTAGTATGCACTTGAAAGGTGATCAAAATAATGCGATCGCTAAATTTTTGAAGGCCAGGAATATGGGATTTCGTCGGCTTTCTCTGGATATCGTTTCCCGCCAGCGGTCAGGTATCCGGATGGGGATCACGGCTACGGCTCCCTATTTTGGGACGGTACGTCTCGATTCGGTACAGATGGGTATCTGGCAGACCGGCAAGAGTCTGGTGTATGCATTGGGAGCCGGTAGTTCCGACCAGGCCTGGAAGGGACTGTTCAATATCAACCTGACCGGAAAAATGCAGGGGAATCAATTCCGGATCGAACTGAAACAAAAAGATGCCCGGCAACGAGTCGGATTCGATATGGGTATCAATCTGGTGATGCTGGACAGTGCTTTTACGGTGAGCTTTTTCCCGATGACTCCTATTCTGGGGTATAGCCGGTGGATTGTCAATGCCGATAATAAAGTAACGGTTTATAAAGATTGGAAGATCGATGCCAATCTCCGGATGGCCTACCAGAATAAATTGGTGAGTTTGCAGTCTCTGCCTGATGAAGGAGAAAGGACGGATCGGTTACAGGTGGAGATTACCGGTATAGACCTGAAAAAATTGACCGAAATATCACCGTTCTTACCCGATCTGAGCGGTATCCTGCATACGGATTTATTGTTGTATACCGATCGTAAAACCTTCGGTGCCGAGGGAAATATCGGAGTGAATAATCTGTTTTATGAAGAACAGCGGATGGGTACCCTCGATTTGGATCTGCAGTATGCAGGAAAGGATCATTTAACCGATCATGCCGTAGATTTTGAGTTGAAAATCGACAGCATCCGCCGGGCGGTAGTGCAGGGGACTTTCGCTACATCCGAGACCAACCGGGAGGTCATGCTGGACGTAGATATACCTTCTTTACCTTTGTATATGGTCAACGCTTTTGTTCCGAAAGATCTGATGAAACTGGAGGGCGAGTTGACCGGCGCATTACAGTTTCGTGGAACGGTAGATCGGCCGGATTTGAACGGTGGATTGGGCTTTCATAATGGAAAAGCCGATGTGGTGATGTTGGGTACCACATTCGGATTGGATACCACCCGCCTGATTGTAGACAACGGGAAGATTTTATTTCGGCAATATCGGTTTATTGCTCCTAACAAAAGTGATATGGTGCTGAACGGAGCGATTACCCTGACTCCGTTCGACCGGATGAATATGGATATATCTGTAAAAGCCGGTAATTTCGAGGTCGTGAATGTAAAGAAAAATCCGACTTCGCTGATCTATGGGAAGGCTTATATCAATCTGGATTCCCGTTTGGCCGGGGCCTTTTCGAATTTAAGCGTTTCCGGAAATATCAATTTGCTCAACCGGACCAATATTACCTATACTTTGCGTAGTTCCGGACCCGAACTTGTGGACCGTAGTGCCGATTTGGTCCGTTTCGTATCGTTCAGGGATACCACCTTGAATGAGCGTGACGATCTGACTAACCGGGTAAACACCAGTAGCTTTGCTTTAAAAATGTTGATCGAGATCGGAGATCAGGTGACAGTAAACGTCGAATTATCGGATGATGGAAGTAATAATATCGTCATCCAGGGTGGGGGTAATCTGGTTCTGGCCATGAGTCCTGAAAACGGACTTACCTTGTCGGGGAAATATATTTTATCCGGAGGAACCGTGGTTTATAATATTCCCATTGCAGGTAAAAAAGAATTTAATATTCGAAGTGGCAGCTATGTGGAATGGACAGGAAATGTGATGAATCCGATGTTGAGTATATCCGCTTCCGAACAGGTGAAAGCTACGGTTGTCGACGGAGAACAGAATCGACTGGTTACTTTCGAGGCTATCATCCGGATACAGAATACATTGACCCGACCGGATATCTCTTTTGACCTGTCAGCTCCCAACGATATGGTGGTACAGAATCAGTTGGCGACTTTTTCTCAGGAAGAACGTACCCGTCAAGCGTTGAATCTATTGATCTATAATACTTATACCGCTCCTGGGGCTGCTAAGTCGGGAAGCGGAGGAAGTATGGCCAACAATGCTTTATATAGCCTGGTAGAAAATGAATTGAATAAGTATACCCGGAAGACCGGTTTTACTTTTGGCGTCGATTCGTATAATACCGATGAAAATACAACCCGTACCGATTATACGTATCAGTTCTCCAAACAATTTTTTAATGATCGGATTCGGGTGAAGATCGGTGGACGGATTTCTACAGATAATAATGAAAATCAGAGTAATAACATAGAAGATAATCTCGTCGACGATATTTCTATAGAATACGTGATTACGAAGAAGAGAAATCTATTTTTGAAAGTGTTCCGGCATTCCAACTATGAGAGTGTACTGGACGGCGAAGTCACTCAAACGGGTGTCGGTATTGTTTGGCGGAAAAATTTCCGTAAATTTAAAGATCTCTTTAAAAATAACCGAAAATCGGAAAGAGAAACAAAAACGGAGAATCAGAAATGAAAGTAGTCGAATTCATCAGAAAGTATGCCCGGAAGTCTGACAAAAGTCGGTTCAGTCACTTTTGTCCTATTTGTAGTACCTTGACCTTTTCTTCTTCTTACTTTTTACCTTTAATCTTTTTCCTTTTCCTTCTTTTTTCTTGTTCGACGACTAAAAAACTGACAGAAGATGAAGTATTGTATGTCGGAGTAAAAAAAATGAAGATCGAGGCCCCTCAGAAAGTGAAACTCAACAGTACACAAAATTCAGCCGCTTCCGGTCCGCTGTCTGTGAAACCCAATAATCCGCTGTATTCTCCTTATGTCCGTTCGCCTTTCCCGATCGGGCTGTGGGTATATAATTGGAATATAAAAAAAGAGAAAGGTTTTAAATGGTGGTTATATCGTAAATTGGCTAAGAAACCGGTGTTGATTTCAGATGTACAGCCCGAATTACGGTTGAAAATGGTGGATAATGCCATGAAAGACTTCGGTTTTTATGGGACGACTTCCCGCTACGAGATTATTCCGCATAAACGGAATCCTAAAAAAGCCCGCATCAGCTATTGGGTCGATTTGCCTCAGCCTTTTCATTACGGTAGTGTACAGTTGTGGGGATGGAATCCTCCGATGGATAGTATCGTGCGCTCGTATATGCGGTTCTCCGAACTGAAACCGGGAAGGCAATACGATGTGAATGTCCTCAATCAGGAGCGGCAACGCATGTCCGATCGGTTGAGAAATCACGGTTATTATTTCTTCCAACCCGATTATATCGAATTTTTAGTCGATACCACTCAAGGTGGAAAAATGGCCGACGTACGAATCGGATTGAAGCAGGGAATTCCGCAAAATGCTTTTCATCCTTATAAAATCGGTGAGGTGAAAGTGATGCTGTCGGGAAATGAAACGACCGGCGGGCAAGACACGATACAGGCGGATCAGGTGAAAATCATTTATGAGCCTCCGTTACGGCTGAAACCGAATGTGATCACCCGGGCGGTGAAGACGCGACCCGGACAAACTTATTCGGCTATGCGACAGAGTCGTACACAAGCCGGATTTGTACAGTTGGGTGTATTTAAGTTCGCCAATATGACGATTACCGTGCCCGATACGGTTCAGGATCGCTTGCTGGATATGCAAATCAACGGCGATTTTGCCCTGCCCATTGAAACGGAAGTGGAGGTGGATATGTCTTCCAAGTCGAATAATCTGCTCGGTCCGGGATTGACATTAGGGATTACTAACCGGAATATGTTCCGCCGGGCAGAGAATTTCAGTGTCCGGTTGACAGGATCCTACGAATGGCAAATCGGAGGAAATAAAAAATCGACAGGCAATTCGGGCTTGATCAATTCTTATGAGCTGGGGTTGAATTTTAATTTGTCCGTGCCCCGGTTATTGGTTCCCAAATTGATGAAAACGAAACGGGATAGGAGAGAACAGACCCATTTTCAGATCGGTACGGATTTGCTCAACCGACATAATTTTTTTAGGATGATCTCGTTTTGGGGAAGTGCGACCTATGATTTTAATTCTTCTACCCGGAATTATCATTCCGTCGTACCTTTTAAACTCAATTATACCTATCTGTTGCGTACTTCTCATGCCTTCGATTCTGTTGTAAATAAAAATCCCGCAGTGGCGCAGAGTTTTAAGAATCAGTTTATTCCGTCGATGTCTTATACCTATACGTACGACCGGGCTGCGACTTATCGTAATCCCAACCGGTTGTTCTGGCAGACTTCGGTCACTCAGGCCGGTAATATTATAGCGGGCCTGCAGTATATCTGCGGGAATCATCAGGGGGAGGGCAAACAAATTCTCAATAATCGTTATTCTCAATTTTTGAAGCTTACTTCTGAATTAATCGGTTATAAGACTGTGGATAATAATAATCAATTGGCCATGCGGATTATGGGAGGGATCGGTTATGCTTACGGTAATTCGAAAGTAATGCCTTACAGTGAGCAATTTTATATCGGCGGCTCGAATAGTATCCGGGCTTTTCATATCCGTTCGATCGGGCCCGGAAGTTACCATCCCAAGGAATCGACCTATTCTTATCTCGATCAGACCGGAGATATCAAACTGGAAGGGAATGTCGAGTATCGTTTCAAAATATACGAACGGTTTAAAGGGGCTTTGTTTATGGATGCCGGGAATGTCTGGTTGTTGAACAATGAAACCCAGCGTCCCGGAGGAGAATTCAGAATCAAAGGATTATTGAAAGAAATTGCTTTGGGGACCGGATTCGGACTACGTTACGATTTTTCCTATATCGTGGTCCGTGCCGATTTGGGAATACCTATACATGCTCCTTATAGTACAGGCAAGTCCGGATATTATAATATCGACGGCAGTTTCTGGAAAGGTCTGGTACTGAATCTTGCGATCGGCTACCCTTTCTAAAATTTATTTTATCTTTTACTTTTTACTTTTTACTTTTTATCCTATCTTTGCCCCGCCAAAGTAAGGAAAGATGCAGGAGTGGCTGAACTGGCACGCCTGGAAAGCGTGTAATCCTCTAAAGGGATTCCGGGGTTCGAATCCCCGTCTTTCCGCAAAGAATGACATTCTGGGAGGGACCTGGAATGTCATTTTTATTTCCCGTAAGTATACCTAGGTAGGAGGTAAAATGCTACCTTTGTAAAATAAAAGAAAGTAGTTTATGGAAGATTTTCAACATGTTGGATATAGCAAAGAAGTCATCGAGTTTGTTGCAGTAGCCAAGGAATTTTGTGATTTTGTGGAGACGGCACCTCAGATGCAGCGCAGGGATTTTATCCAGCGTTTGCAGAAGTTTATTCCTTTGATCTATTTGAAGGGCTCCTTGCTGCCGGAGAGTGATAGCGGAGATAGTGGATTGATCGAAGATATCGTCACCGAAGACGATTATAATTATTTATATGGACAGCTTCATCAACTGTTGGGAGAATACGATGAATACCTGGAAGTTTTCGATGATAATATGCAGTTTAGTGAAGTTCCTGTCGTACATTCGATAGCAGAGAAAACTTGTGATATATACCAGGACCTGAAGAATTTTATTTCTTCTTTCCGCTGTGGGATACCGGAAGTGATCGGAGAGGCTTTATGGCAATTGAATAATAGTTTTGAATTGTATTGGGGAAAAGCTTGTGCCGGAGTGTTGAGGGCGGTACATCATGCTGTCTATCAAATAAAAGATGAGGACGATTAAGTTTGAGAAAATGTTGACTGATTTAAAAAAGACCATAGATCGGAAAGAAATAGATCTGTTACCTCCTTACGTGTTTTCGGGCGAAGTGAAGGTAATAGAAGAGGCAAGGCAGGTCGGGGAGGCGGCTGATTTTTTAAGTAGACATGCTTGCCT
>ENA-ORTW01004465-ORTW01004465.1-human-gut-metagenome-genome-assembly--contig:-NODE-4465-length-10964-cov-4.539279_pt1 | contig 10964 bp, 10 predicted proteins | sample MGYA00242072_ERZ509193 | MGnify/ENA primary metagenome ERZ509193 (study PRJEB26280, sample SAMEA2338813) | human gut metagenome | biome: human gut; feature: human-associated habitat; material: faeces...
GAAGAGATCGTAGCAATCCTCGATCCGGCAAACTTTACCGGACGTGCTCCTTCTCAGGTCACCGAGTTCCTCAACGAATGTGTCAACCCGGTTCTGGAAGCCAACAAGGATATTCTGGGTGAACACGCAGAGCTGAACGTATAAACTCAACTTTATGAAAAATAAGGACTGCTGTCTGTAGGACAGCAGTCCTTATTGCTTAGTGAGCAATAGAATATTTCGATGGGGGATATAAAAATAATACAGATGGTTTTGGTTGGAGGCGGGTCCAAAGTCAGATTGACTTTTTAGGGATTTTGCACTATAATAAGCGGTATGAGTGCCTGAAAATGGCAAAAACCGGACCGGCTTTCGCAAGACGACAGCCGGTCCCAAAACAGAATTGGAGGATTGCAGATGAAAAGAGTTGGCAAGCCGGTCTTTTTCGTCGTTGTGGCGATGCTGGCGCTCCTGACCTATGCAGCGTTCTTTGGCGTCAGCTCAAAGTATGGCGACATCGACCGCACCTACATCAAGGGAGCACAGGACATCCGCTGGGGAATTGATATTCGCGGCGGTGTGGATGTTACCTTCAGCCCGCCGGACGGCGTGGATGCGACCGATGATGAGCTTTCCGCAGCAGAGGCAGTTATCAAAACCAGACTGCTCAACCAGAACATCACCGACAGCGAAGTCTATACCGACAACGATAATGACCGCATCATTGTTCGTTTCCCATGGAAATCGGACGAGCAGAACTTTAACCCCGAGCAGGCAATCGAGGAACTGGGCAAAACGGCGCAGCTGCGTTTTTACAAAGACACCCCGATTGATGGTCTTACCGGTGGACTCAGTGCGCAGGCAGGAGATCTGGTGCTGACCGGTGCTGACGTGCAGAAGGCAGAATTTGCGATGTATCAGCAGAGTGAAAATGGCACCCCGATGCCGGTAGTTACCCTGGAATTTAAAGAAGAAGCAAAAGAAAAGTGGAAGCAGGCGACCCAGGAGCAGGTAGGAAAACGCATCTCTATCTTTATGGATGATGAGATGATTTCTGCACCGGTTGTCAACGAAGCTATCGCTGACGGCAAATGTGTCATCAGCGGCGACTTTACCTCGGAAACTGCGGTTCAGCTGGCAAACCAGATCAATGCCGGTGCGCTTCCGTTTGAATTGGTCACCAAAAACTACAATGCCATCTCCCCGACCTTGGGGTTGGGTGCAAAGGATGCCATGCTCAAGGCAGGAATTGCAGCGTTCGTCATCATTGCACTGTTTATGATTCTGTACTACCGCTTGCCGGGCTTTGTGGCAACCATCGCGCTGGTAGGTCAGCTGGCAGGCACCATCGCTGCTATCACCGGTTTCTTTAATGTGTTTCCATCCTTTACCCTCACCGTCCCGGGTATCGCAGGTATCATCCTCGGTCTGGGCTTCGGTGTAGATGCCAACATCATCTCTGCAGAGCGTATCCGCGAGGAAATCCGCACCGGAAAAGGAATCGACAGCGCAATTCAGACCGGCTTCAAAAATGCCTTTTCTGCAATCTTTGACAGCAACATCACCGTTGTCTTTGTTGCCGTCATCTTGATGGGCGTCTTTGGTCCAAGCGACGGCATCTTTGCGATTCCGTTCAACTTCCTCTTCTCCTGGCTGGGTCTGGGAACTGCGACCGCAGGCTCCATCTACTCCTTCGGTTATACCCTGTTGGTCAGCATCATCCTCAACTTTGTCATGGGCGTTCTGTGCTCCAGACTGATGCTGCGTTCGCTGGCAGGATTTAAACCATTTCGAAAAGCATGGCTTTACGGAGGTGAAAAATAATGAATCTGAACATCATTGGAAAGAGAAAAATCTTTTTCACCATCTCGATTGTTGCCATGGCTCTGGTCCTGTTGGTCACCATCTTTGTGGGACCGACTTTGGATATTGAGTTTAAAGGCGGTTCGATTGCGACCTATTCCTACACCGGAGAGGTGGACCCTGCCGGCTTTGAAAAGACGGTGGAACAGACGCTGGGACAAGCTGCTACCGTTCAGCAGCAGGAAAACAGCGCTACCGGCCAGACAAACCTGGTTGTCAGCCTGACCCAGTCGAGTGGTCTGACCACCGAAAGCCAGACCGAGCTGCTCAAAACCTTGCAGGAAACTTATCCTGATAACAGCATCACCGCAGAAGACGTCAACAACGTTGACCCGGTGCTGGGCAGAGAGTTCTTTAAAAAATGTATTGTAGCCGTTATCTTTGCATCGGTCATTATGGTTGTGTATATCGGCTTCCGCTTTAGAAAAATTGGCGGCGCTTCGGCAGGCATCGTGGCAGTGATTGCACTTCTGCACGATATTTTGATTTCCTTTGGTATCTTTGTTCTGCTGGGTTTCCCAATCAACGATAACTTTATCGCGGTTGTGCTGACCATCCTCGGTTACTCGATCAATGATACCATCGTTATCTACGACCGTATCCGTGAAAACCGCACCCTGATGGGCAAGAAAGCCTCGTTTGAAGAGCTGGTCAACCGCTCGGTCAATCAGTCTGCACGCCGCACCCTTATCACCACCATTACCACGGTAATGGCACTGGGGGTTATGTGTGTCGTGGCAAAGCTGTACGGTCTGGACAGCATCTTTACCTTTGCGTTCCCGCTGATGATGGGCATGATCAGCGGCGTGTACACTTCGCTGTGCGTTTCCACCTCTGCGTGGGTGCTGTGGAGTGAGCGCAAGCCCAAGACCAAAGCCTAAAAACACAGCCCGGTCAGACCGGACAGGAGGAACAGAACATGAAGTGTCCCTATTGCGGAGCCGAGGAATCCAAAGTGATCGATTCCCGCCCCACCGAAGACAGCGAGCGCATCCGCCGCCGCCGCGAATGCCTGAGCTGCCATATGCGCTTTACGACCTATGAGGTCGTGGAGACTGTTCCGCTTGTGGTCATCAAAAAGGACAGCTCCCGTGAGCCGTTCGACCGGCAGAAGCTGCTCAACGCCATGGTGCGTGCCTGCGCCAAGCGGCCGGTCAGCTACGAATCGCTGGAGCGTGCGGTAAGCAGCATTGAGCAGACGCTGCTCAGCTCCTACGACCGTGAGATCCCCAGCGTGCGCATCGGTGAGCTGACCATGCAGGAACTGAAAAAGATCGACGAAGTGGCATATGTTCGCTTTGCATCGGTCTACCGTCAGTTTGCAGACGTGGAAAGTTTTTTCAATGAGCTGAAAAAGCTGATGGGCGACCGCAAGGAACCACAGAAATAATTTGCATCAGGACACCGGCTTTCGCCCAATGGGGCAGGGCCGGTGTTTTTGTTTATACCAGCCGGTGCGAGAGCCATTCCAGTGTTTCCACCTGTACCTGTGCGCGGCGCAGCTCACCAAAGGCTTCCTCTGGGGCACCCATTTCCAGGTGTCCGTCCGCCGCCCGCAGCGCAGCTTCCAGCTCGGTAAAATCTGCTGTGCGCAGCAGGTGGTTCATTTTGGTGCGCATTTGGTCGCACCGGTCGGCACCATCAGCAAGCGCCTGCCGGGCGGCAGGGTAGTCGGCATTGCGGATGGCTTCGGCGGCGGTGTCAAGGTCTGCCGAGATCACATCCGCAAAGCTCTGCACCTTCCAGCTGCTGTAAAAGGCCACGCTCAGCAGTACGGCCACAATGGCGATACATGCATAGATCCGCTTCATCCGCTCACCTCAATGGGAGCCGCCGGCACGGCGGTTCTCTTTTTTTAGCAAAAAATAATCCTCGGTCTCGTTGCCGATCAGCAGCAAAATTTCTTCCGGCAGCAGGGTGTTGGCCTGCGCCGTGCGTTCCAGCCACGCGCGGTCCTTGCCGCACCAGCGCAGGTTGTCTTCCAGCACCTGTCCGTCCAGCACAAAGGGAATGGTGGCGTTGGTGTGGGTCACCTTCAGCTGCAGGTCAGCAAGACGGGCTGGCTCTTTTTCTGGCCGCAGTGCTGCCGAAAGGGTGCCGTTCGTCTCGATCACCGCGTAGGAGACCTCCCGTGGGTCAAAAATATTTTTACCGCGCAGCGCTTCCATCAGGTCAGCTGTGGTCAGCCGCAGCATCCGCAAGGCTTTCTGATCGATCTGTCCGTCCAAGATCACCGTTTTTGGTCTGCCGGAGAGAAAGTTGAAGAATTTCTGGCTGCGGAAGCTCAGCACGGAGCCCAGCAGTTCCAGCGCTGCAATGAGAAACAGCGGGATCAGGCTGGATGTGATGGGCACCTCTTCCGATTCAATGGAGATGGATGCCAGATTGGAAATGAGAATGGTGGACACCAGTTCTTCGGGCTGCAGTTCGCCCAGCTGGCGCTTGCCCATCAGCCGCATGGCAAACAGAACGCACAGATAAATGATGATCGTGCGGCAGATCAGAAGCTTCAAGTAACAAGACCTCCTGTCGTTTCTGGCGGAATGGATGCCGCTGCAGCCGGGCATACTGCTGTGCAAAGGAGTGGTTGGATGCGGCAGTTATCACAGAGCCTTGCGGCAAATCTTGCGGTGCTGGACAAAATGTTTGGCACCTCTGCGGATTATTATGCCAAGGAGATCACGATTTATCATTGCAGGGGAAGCATCCTGCTGTTTGACGGCATGGCAAGCCTGGATTCTTTGTGGGAGCTTTTACTGGATGCGGCCAGCCGTCAGGCACCGCCGCAGCAGGCAGGCCAGCGTTGCACCGGGCCGCAGGTCTTTGAGCTGATCCTGCACGGCTCAGCATTTCCGGCAGAAAGTGAGCCGGTAACAGATCTGGCTGATCTGATCAAACGAATGACGGCAGGCATGGCGGTCTTACTGCTGGACGGCTGCGCAAAGGGCATTGCCTTCTCGGTGCAGGGACTGAAGTTCCGCTCGGTAGACGAGCCTTCCGGGGAGGGCAATCTGCGCGGCTCCCGCGAAGGCTTTGCCGACCTGCTGCGGGTCAATCTGAGCCTGCTGCGGCGGCTCATCCGTACCGAACATCTGGTGCAGGAGGTGGCGCAGGCCGATACCGAAATGCAAACGGAATACGCCATCTGCTACTGCAAAAACAGGGCAGACTCCGCCATGGTGATCCGTGTGCGCAAAGCGCTTGCCGCTGCAAAGCCGGAGCTTTTGCTGGATTCCAGTTACTTTGTGCCGTGGCTGTTGCCGGGCAAGGCGCGGCTGTTCACGCCGGTAAGCTACACCGAGCGGCCTGCCGTGGCGGCGGCAAAGATCTGTGAGGGCAAGATCGTGGTGCTGGTCAACGGAAGTCCCTCTGCCATGGTGCTTCCAGCTCTTTTCTGCGAAAATTTTGAGTGCTTGGACGATTATGCATCCACCGCCGTGTTTTCCTCTTTTCTGCGCATCCTCAAATATGTTTCGTTCTACCTCACAGTATTTCTGCCGGGTGTGTTCGTCTGTCTGGCGGTCTACCTGCCGGAGCTGATCCCACCGCAGCTTCTGTACAAGATCGAAGCGGCGGAGAAGGCCACACCGCTGCCGCTGTTTGCGGAAATGCTGCTGGTCATACTCATTTTGGAGGTCATCCGGGAAGCAGGTCTGCGGATGCCGCAGTCGCTGGGGCATTCGGTCAGTCTGGTGTCCGCGTTGATCATCGGCGATGCTGCCATTGCCACCGGGCTTATGAGCACGCCGGTGATCTTTGTGGCAAGCATCACGGCCATCGCGGTGTTCGTCACGCCCTCTTTGTACGAGCCTGCTACGCTGCTGCGTCTGGGTGTGGTGCTGGCTGCAGGTCTTGCCGGGCCGGTGGGCCTTGCGGGGGCTTTTTTTGCAGTTCTGCTCAGTCTTTCCGGCACAGCCTGCCTGCAGGTGCCATATCTGGCGGCGCATCCGTTCCCGCAGCGGCCCATGGAAGAGGATGGCATCATCCGCCGCAACTACCGCCGTCTTTCAGCGCACGACTTTAATATCTGGCAGAAACGGGAGGAAAAATGATGCAAAAACAGAAAGGCTTTTCTGCTCCCGTGCTGGCACTGAGCGTGTGGACAGCTGCGCTGGCAGAAGAAATGCAGACCGGTATCTCTTCGCGGGGGATGATCATTCATGGAGCGGTTCAGGCTCTTTTGCTCACATGCATCAGTGGGGTGTTCTCTGCCTGCTGGCAGCGGGCAGTCATGCAGTGGATCTGGCTGTTTTCCGCAGGAGCATGGTTTCTGGCAGAGTTGTTTGGAACCGTAATGCAGGCCCAGAACATCTGCCAGCAGGAGTTCCGCTCCATGGCGCTGATCGGCCTGCTGCCGCTTTTGCTCTGGGCAGGGTGGTGTATTCCGCCTTCCGGCTGGGATGCTCCGGCACGGGTGCTGTGGTGGTTCGTGCTGCTGGGTGGGCTGGTCTGTCTGACAGGGCTTGCCGGGCAGATGGACTGGGCGCACCTGCTGACGGCAGATGCTGTGCAACTGGCCCGCTGGCCGCGTGTTCCGCTGTATGCGGAGTATTTGTTCTGGCCGCTTCTTGCAGGTTATGAAGAGCCGCGCAGCATGTCCTGGCTGCCATGGCTCACCTTTCTGGCACAGGCGGGTCTTACTGCCGGGATGTGTCTCGTATTTGGCGCAGCGGATTACCCGGCACAGGAACTGCTGCGGGCATGGAGCGCAGATGTTTTCTCCCGCATGGATGCGCTGCTTTTGCTCATCTGGCTCACCTGCGCGATCTTCCGCATCGGCTTTCTCTGCGCGGCAGTGCGTACCGTGTGGCAGCGCGCGGTGCAGTGCGGGAAAGGAGCGGTAAAATGAAGCAGAAGAAACTGCGCTCTCTCAGTGCGGTGCTTTTGATCGGGTGGTGCCTGATTTTTCTGCGCTGCGAGACCACCGAAAAAAGCATGGTGCGTGCGCTGTATCTTGCTCAGAAGGAACAGTCCATCACCGTAGGGCTGCTGTATCAGGCTCCGGAAGCTGCCGCCGATGCATCCGAGGCTTCTGGGGCTGTGCAGCTGCAGTTGGCGCAGGCGGACACGCTGGCAAAAGCGCTGGCGGCGGCGCAAAAGCAACTGCCGCAAAAGGCGGATTACCGCCTGTGCGATTATCTGCTGATCGATCAAGATGCATCGGAAGAGCTGCTTGCAGCGTATGAGCGTACGGTGCTGGAAAACAGGCAGGGCAGGGTATCGGCAAAAGTTTCTGTGCTGGAAATGGACGATGGCTTTTTGGAGGAACTTCCAGCGGAAAAGCAGGAATTTCCGAACAAACTGCTTGAGCAGCTCAAGCAGTGCGCAGACCAGATGCCGAGGCTTTACCAGTATCAGGACGGAATGCTTCTGCCGCAGCTGCGGGCAGAGAAACATGAAGTGGCACTTGCAGATACAAGCATCCTCTGGCGAGTGGAAAACAGCATTGAGCTGGAGGCCCGGCAGGCGGAAACAGCGCGGCTTTTGCTGGAAATGGGCGGCGTGCATACTTTCTGGCTGGAAGGTGAGCCGGTAACGGTCCGCCGATGCAGCGTGTCTGTCACCCTGCGGGAAGAAACTGCCAGTCTGCGGCTGGACTGTCAGCGCAGCTATGATACGCCGCAGCCAAGCGCCGCACAGTGCGAACAGCTGGCAGAACTGTGCACGCAGACGGTGCAGTCTTTCTGGCAGCAGGGCATCGACCTTGTGCATCTGCAGCAGCGCAGTGCATTGCAGAACGGTGTGGGCAGAGAAAAGATCACAATAAAAAACGCCTGCCCGCAATTGCAGGCAGACGTGAGATTTTTACCGATGTGATTCAGTTGGCAGTGGGGAAGGTGACAGTAATGGTAGTGCCCACATCCACCTGACTTTCCAGCTTGATGCGTGCGTTGTGGATGCGCGCGATATGCTTGACGATGGCAAGGCCCAGACCGGTACCGCCGGTAGCCTTGCTGCGGCTCTTGTCCACACGATAGAAGCGCTCAAACACGCTGGACTGTGCTTCTTTCGGGATGCCGATGCCGTTATCGGCCACAGTCAGGGTGCAGTGTCCGTCGCGGCTGCAGGCTGTGGTGATCTGTACCTTACCGCCGGGACGATTATAACGGATCGCATTATCGCACAGGTTCTGGCATAGCTCGTCCAGCAGGGCACGGTTGCCGTGCACAAGAGCGCTTTCGCCCAGACAGTTCAGCGAGATGTAAGCCCGGCGGGCATTCAGCTTCTGGCGCTCTACGCAGTCCTTGGCAACGGTAAGCAGATCCACTGTCTCCATCTCCGGCTCAGAACCGGCTTCGCTGGCGTTGTCCAGACTGGAAAGCTGCAGGATATCGTTCACCAGCTGGATCATACGGCTGGCCTCCACATGGATCTTCTGGGCAAAGCCCGGCACATCCTCAGGCTTTGCAATGCCGGTCTCGATCAGCTCCGCATAGCCGGAAATACTGGTCAGCGGGGTCTTCAGCTCATGGCTGACATTGGCAGTAAACTCCTGCCGCATCTTTTCATTGTTCTCACGGAGGATGCGGTCAGAGTGGATGCTTTCGGCAAAGGGGACAAGCTCCTTATAGGGAACATTGTCCTGAATATGATCAAGATCTTCGGTCATGCTCAGCACAGGGGAGACCAATGCACGGGTGAGCAGAGCTGCCAGCACAGCGGCGGCCAGCATGAGTGCAACGCAGCTCAGCACGATGGCGGGCAGGGTCGAATCATAAATAGACCAGACCGTTTCTGCATCCTGTGCCATGCGCAAAATCTCACCGTTTGGCAACAGTACGGCATAGTAATAGGTCTCGTAGCCCATGGTCTGGGAATCGCGGATGTCCCGGCCCACACCTTCGGTCATGGCCTGACGGATCTCCGGGCGGGAGAGATGGTTCTCCATGGGCTGATCGGTAGCAGATTCAAACAGCACGCTGCCGTCCTGCGAGATCAGGGTGATGCGCAGATCATTGGTAACAAAGGACGAAAGCTGCTGCGGGTCCTGCACCAGATCATAACCGGCGCTTACCAGATCGGCTTCCCGCTCAAGGCTGGTCCATGCCTGAGCCGTGAATGCCTTGTGAAAAACAAAGATGCAAAGCGCCGCCGTGAACAGCAGACCAAGGAAGCCCATCAGGAACAGGCGGTAGCTGATCTTTTCTTCCATGCTGCGCAGCTTCATTCTTCACCGGCCTCCTCTTCATCGGTCAGCTTGTAACCCACCTTGCGCACAGTGCAGATGTATTTGCCGGCATCCCCCAGCTTTTTGCGCAGGGTGCGGATGTGCATATCCACAGTGCGGCTCTCCACCGAAATGTCGGTGCCCCACACCACCTGCAGAATGGTCTCGCGTGTCACCACCAGATTGGTGTTCTCCAGCAGCAAACGCAGCAGGCTGTACTCCTTGTAGGTCAGCTCCACCGGCGTTCCGCTCACAGTCACGTTGTGACGGGCATTGTCCAGCAGGATCTCGTGAAAGCTGAGTACGTTGGGACGTGCTTCCGGAGCCGAGCGGCGCAAGGCGGCGCGCACCCGGCTCAAAAATTCCATGATGCCAAAAGGCTTTGAGATGTAATCATCGGCGCCGCAGTCCAGCCCGCGCACGGTGTCCAGCTCGCTGGACTTAGCCGTGACCATAATGATGGGCAGCCTGCGCAGGGAAGGGGTGTTGCGCAGCTTTTTCAGGATGGAAAAACCGTCCTCACCGGGCAGCATCACGTCTAAGATCACCAGTTCCGGCTCTGCAGCGTGCATGGCCTGCCAGAACGGCTCAGAGCTTTCAAAGCTGGTCACTTCGTATCCGCTGGACTGCAGGGCATACTGTTCCAGCTCCCGGATGGCGGCATCGTCTTCAACAATATAGATCATTTGTCAAAATCCTCCGCAGATTGATTTTCAGGGAAGAGATAGCGTTCACGGTAACGGTCAAGACGGCGATGGAATTCCTCACTTTCCTTGGTGTCATTGCCGTGACGCAGCTCGTTGAGGTATGCGTGGGTATCAAAGCTGTCCTGTGCAACCTCGATCTGTGCAACGGCTACGTTGCTGCAGTGGTCGCACACACGCTCATAGTTGGTCAGCAGGTCGTCCAGCACAAAGCCATATTCAATGGAGCAGCTGCCGGCCTGCAGGCGGGCAATGTGGTGGGCCTTGATGGCACGTACCAGCTCGTTGACCACGGCTTCCAACGGTTCCACCTTGCTGGCAAGATGCAGATCACCCTTGCGGAAAGCATCAGTGGTGCGGTTCAGAATATCCTGCACCGCATCCTCCAGCACCTGCAGCTCGTCGCGGGCATCCTGCGAGAACTGGATTTCTTTGGTGTGCATCTCCTCGGCAGATTCCATCAGGTTTACGGAATGGTCGCTGATGCGCTCAAAATCGCTGATGGTGTGCAGCAGGGTATTTACGCTCTGGCTGTCGGCATGGTTCAGCTCACGGCTGGAAAGCTTGACGAGATAGGTGCCGAGAGCGTCCTCGTAACGGTCTACCTGCGTCTCTTCCTCGCGGACTTTCTGCGCAAGGGTGTCGTTCCACTCATGAGTCAGGCTCATGGCCTGCATCACGCCCACACGGGCAAGCTCTGCCATTTCAGCAGTTGCAGAGCGTGCACGCTCCACGGCCACGGCAGGGGTGTTCAGCAGGCGGTCATCCAGCAGCGCAAAGCTTTCCTTTTCCGGCGAATCCGGAATGGTGAGGATGGCCAGCTTTTCCAGCAGGTTTGCAAAGGGCAGCAGCACCAGCGTTGCCACGATATTGAACACCGAGTGCACCACAGCGATGCCCCATGCCTCGATGGTGGTGTTCACAAAAGCAAAGTGGCAGACCGTATTCAGGCCGTAAAAGCCGACAAGGAAGATGGTCACACCGATGATGTTGAAGTACAGATGGACCATGGCAGCACGGCGTGCATTCTTGTTGGCACCCACAGAGGAGATCAACGCGGTAACGCAGGTGCCGATGTTCTGACCCATGATAATGGGAATGGCACTGCCGTAGGTGATCACGCCGGTGGCGCTCAGCGCCTGCAGAATACCCACGCTGGCGCTGGAGCTCTGGATGATGCCGGTAACAAGGGCACCCACCAGAACGCCCAGAAGGGGGTTGGAAAAGCGGGTGAACAGGCTGGTGAACCA
>ENA-ORTW01004466-ORTW01004466.1-human-gut-metagenome-genome-assembly--contig:-NODE-4466-length-10962-cov-2.380306_pt1 | contig 10962 bp, 6 predicted proteins | sample MGYA00242072_ERZ509193 | MGnify/ENA primary metagenome ERZ509193 (study PRJEB26280, sample SAMEA2338813) | human gut metagenome | biome: human gut; feature: human-associated habitat; material: faeces...
ATATTGATTGATGCCTGTTTTTTTCAATCAGGTCTTACATAAGCAATTACAATTCTATCATCTTTCTATCGGAAGGGAGTATTTTTTAATAACACCAATTAACACCTGAATTATATTCCTTAACTGTAATGATGGAACAAGTTCCACCTCTCAACTACAATTCTATACTATCATTTTAACACGTCTATTTTTAAAATCTATTGACTTTTTTGTGTAATTCTATTAGAACTATTTTCATAAGAAAAAGATGAAAGTACAGCCATATTCCATCTTTTTTGATTAGGGTTTACATAATTAAATATTTGTTATCTTTTGTTAAAAATCAAACCGTAAAAGACAATTCTGATGAAATATCTGGGGATAATCCTAATATTGTCAAAATTCAAATAGTTTAAATAATGCCAATATAAATTGTTTTGATTGTTTAAAAAATTTATTTCATTGCACCACAAGAACATTTATAGCCTGTAGTAACCGTTTCATCATGGGCTGGTGTTGATGCTTTAGCTGTATTGTTTGAATCGCTATTTGTATTAGAGGTGTTCGTATTGCTTGAACTGTTTCCACTATTGATAGAATTTAATTGCTTGATCCAGATGAATTGTTGCTAGGAGCAAGTGTACTACTTCCAGAGTTTGTTGTTGGTTTTGTGTTAGTCGTATCACCCTTAGCAGTTCTTGTATTAGATACAGGTGATGTAGACGCTATTGCATCAGTTTTAGAAACTTGATTGTTAGATTTTTTAGTGATAACAATTTTCTTATTTCCATTTTCATCAGTAAAAACTTCAGTAACTGCAACTTCACCATTGGATACATTAGGAACTTCTCTTACATTGACATCCAAAGTCTTTGTAGCTTTATTCTTGTATTTATCTTGAATAGAAACCTTCAGTTTATAAGTTCCAACTGTATTCACATCAATTTTAGATGTATCAACGATCCAATCTTTAACATCACTATAATCTATAACCTCTAACAGCTCATCAAAACTGAATGTTGATAAATCCGTATATTGAAAAATATCAATACTAGTAGGCGCTTTAATTTCCGGTTTTGTTGTATCTTTGACAATTACTCTTATTGTAGCCACTTCATTTCCGTATATAAAATTATGACGCTCTTTTTCCATTACCGCCTGTTTTTTCTTGGACATTGCTCTTCTTACAAGATCACTCCGGCCAAGCGTATATCCGGCCAGATCCCTTACTATCTGCATAACCTGTTCCTGATATACAATACATCCGTAAGTTTCCTTTAAGATTGGCTCAAGTTCTTTACAGGCGTAAGTTATTGAGGTCTTATCATTTTTGCCGACAATATACTGTGGTATAAAGTCCATAGGTCCCGGACGATAAAGGGAAATACCGGCAATAAGGTCTTCTATTCCGTCGGGTTTAAGCTCCTTCATAAAGTTTTTCATTCCCGTACTTTCAAGCTGGAACACGCCCTCTGTCTTACCTTGTCCTATCATTTCAAGGACATTTCTATCATTGTAATCTATTTTACTTATATCAAATGACACGTCTCCACGCTTATTGATAAGTCTTTCGGCATCCTGGATTACCGTAAGTGTCCTAAGTCCCAGAAAATCCATTTTAAGTAATCCCAGTTCTTCGATTGTTGTCATTGTAAACTGGGTTGTTATGGTTCCGTCTGAGGCTCTTGATAATGGTACAAATTCGTCAAGCGGCCTTGAACCGATTACAACACCTGCTGCATGCATTGATGTGTGTCGTGGCAGTCCTTCCAGTCTTTTGCATATATCTATAAGATATTTTACTTCCGGTTCCGTTTCATAGCGTGTCCTGAACTCATTGTTGGAGTTAAGTGCTTTGTCAAGGGTCATACCTATTTCGTTAGGTATCATCTTTGAAAGACTGTCAGTCACTGAATACGGCATATCAAGAACACGTCCAACGTCTTTGATAACTCCTTTTGCAGCCAGTGTACCAAACGTTACTATCTGTACTACACGGTCTTTTCCGTATTTTTTCATTACATAATCTATAACTTCCGGTCGTCTTTCATAGCAGAAGTCAATATCAATATCCGGCATTGAAACACGTTCAGGATTGAGAAATCTCTCAAAAATAAGATTATATTTTATAGGGTCAATATCTGTTATTTCAAGGCAGTATGCAACAATGGAACCTGCTGCCGAGCCTCGCCCCGGTCCTACTGCTATGCCATTGCTTTTTGCATAGTTAATAAAATCCCATACGATAAGGAAATAATCCACATAACCCATTTTTTTGATTACAGATAATTCATAATCAAGTCTTTCTTCAAGTTCTGCGGCGCGTTCTCCGTATCTTTTTACAAGTCCCTCCATACAAAGATGTTCAAGATAAGATTCTGAAGTAAAGCCCTCAGGGACATCATATTTAGGGAGTTTTGTTACGCCGAATTCTATCTCGACATTACAGCGTTCGGCAATCTTATGTGTATTATCAAGAGCCTGCGGAGCATAAGAAAACAGTTCCCTCATCTCTTCTTCAGATTTAAGATAATACTGTCCTCCCTCATATCTCATTCTGTCCTCGTCATTGACTTTTTTGCCTGTCTGAATGCAAAGAAGTATATCATGAGCCTCCGCATCATCCTCATAGGTATAATGGACGTCATTGGTAGCAACAAGCTCAATATTAAGTTCCCTGCTCATTCTGACGAGAAGCCTGTTAACCAACTTCTGTGTGGGTATTCCGTGGTCCTGTAATTCAAGGAAATAATTGCCTTTTCCAAATATTGCTTCATATTTAAGTGCTGCTTTACAGGCTTCTTCATAAAGATTTCTTGCAAGAAGCTTCTGCACCTCTCCTGCAAGGCATGCGCTTAAACATATTATTCCCTCGGAATACTCCTCAAGGACTTCATAATCCACTCTGGGTTTATAATAAAAACCGTCAACAAAACCTTTAGACACAATTTTCATAAGGTTAGCATATCCGGTATTGTTTTCTGCAAGTAAAATCAAATGGTAATATCTGTCATCACTTATTCCCGGTTCTTTTTCAAAACGGGAGCCCGGTGCTACATATACCTCGCAGCCAAGAATCGGCTTGATTCCCACATTACGGGCTGCCCTGTAAAAATCAATCACACCATACATTACACCGTGGTCCGTTATGGCAAGGCTGTCCATTCCAAGTTCTTTTGCCCTTGCTGTTATTTCTTCAATTTTTCCCGAGCCGTCAAGAAGGCTGTATTCCGTATGTACATGTAAATGTGTAAATGACATAAATACCTCCAAAAAACTGCTGCACCATCCGGTACAGCAGTTCATATATTACATATTACTTTGCGCTTAAGTATTTTTCAATTTCTGCAATAGCATCATTTTCATCGTTTCCGGCAGCACTTACAAGCACTTCTTCTCCGGCATCAAGTCCTAATGTCATCATTCCCATAATGCTCTTTGCATTAACTTTTTTGTTACCAACCTCAACATAAATGGAACTTTCAAACTGACTTGCAACCTGTACAAATACTGCAACCGGTCTTGCTTCTAATCCTGTTGAAATCTCAATTTTCATGTTTTTCGTTATCATTAATAATTCCTCCTGGTGCCATACCATTTTTTTCTCTGAGACTGTCTGCTATCTGGCTTATCTTTCTAAGTCTGTGATTTACTCCTGATTTACCAAGGGGAACTGATAACATTGTTCCCAAATCTTTTAACGGAGTATCCGGATATTGTAGTCTTATCTTTGCTATTTCACAAAGACCGTCCGGAAGGCTGTTAAGCCCCATATGATCTCTTATATAGCAAATATCCTCTGTCTGTTTTACCGCTGCATGAATAGTCTTGTTAAGGTTAGCTGTTTCGCAATTCACCTGACGGTTCACAGAGTTACGAACCTCCTTAAGCACCCTGACATTTTCAAGATCCATTAAGGCTATGCGTGCACCCATTACATTAAGCATATCAACTATCTGGGCACCCTCCTTCAGGTATACCACATATGATTTACGTCTTTCAACGATTCTTGCATCCAGATGAAAAGCATTCATCGCATCCGCTATCTGGGAGGCTTTTTCCTTTCCTGAAGATACAATTTCAAAGTGATACGATTTCTCAGGATCCGATAGTGACCCTCCTGCAAGAAATGCTCCTCTTAAAAATGCTCTTTTGCAGCACATGCTGCTTATACCCATAATACTTACCAGGGATAAATCCCTGTTAATACTGCCATCCACATCCATCAGCTTGGTTGCAAGAAGTATTTTAATCGCAACGTCTGAATCTTTCACCCATATGGTATATACAGTATTGCCCGTTTCACGGTTTCTCCTGACCGTTGATCCGGTTATATATGAAAACGCTTTACATATCAGCCTCTGGCATTTACTTACCACAGCCATCCTTTCGGACTGTATCCTGATACAATGTCTTCCGTGACAGTCTGTATATATATCACCATTCATACTGATAATTGCAGCGATTTCCGCTATCTGACAATGTCTGGCTCCCGGCACAACCGTTACCAGCTCATCTTTTACTTTGTGAGAAAAAGACATAACCATTTTCCTCTATCTTTTAGTCTTGGTATCGAGATTAATATCTCTATGGTCTATCTTAATACCATATTCCCCGCCCTCAAGTCTGTTATATAACTCATTGGCAAGGGTAACTGATCTGTGTCTCCCACCTGTACATCCTATGGCAATTACAAGTCTGTTCTTGCCTTCAAGTATATAATTAGGAATAAGGAATTCTATCATATCGGTAAGTTTCTCAAGAAACTGATGTGCTATGTCAAATCCCATAACATAATCCTTGATAGGCTTATCATTGCCGGTAAGAGGCTTCAGTTCATCAATGTAATACGGATTAGGAAGAAAACGTACATCAAACACAAGGTCCGCATCCTCCGGAATTCCATACTTAAATCCAAATGAGAGAATTGTTACCATAAGGTTTTTAAAATTCTCATCATCTACGAATATTTTTTCAAGTTCCTGCTTAAGATCCCTTGTAAGCAATGTACTTGTATCTATAATATAATCTGCCTTATCCTTGATAAAGGCAAGTTCTTCTCTTTCTTTTTGGATACCCTCTATGACACGATGGTCTCCTGCCAGAGGATGATTACGTCTTGTCTCTTTATAACGTTTTACAAGGACTTCGTCGTCGGCATCCAGAAAAAGGACTTCATATTCGTACTTTCTGTGCTGCATACGCTCAAGCACCTTCGTGAGATCCGAAAATGTATCGCCTACACGCACATCAACTCCGATTGCAATATTAACCTGTCTGCTGCTTGCCATAGCAAGTTCCACAAATTTCAAAACAAGTTCCACAGGAAGATTGTCAACGCAATAATATCCGGCATCTTCCAATACTTTAAGTGCAGTTCTTTTTCCTGCTCCCGACATTCCTGTTACTATTACAATTTTCATAATCATCTCTCCATGTATAAAGGTAGCAACAAACTTAATTATTACAACATATTACACCTTTCGTCAAGTGTTCCCACTAAAATCTCCCAATAATCTTACTTCAGGCTCTAGTTTTATACCTGTTTTTTCCAGAACCGTATCTATTACAAGATTAATGGTATCATATATGTCTCTGGCTGTTGCGTTGTTTCTGTTGATAATAAAGCCTGCATGTTTTTCTGAAACCTCGGCACCGTTGACGCCTTTCCCTTTAAGTCCGCATTCTTCAATAAGCCTGCCTGCAAAATCTCCCTCCGGTCTTTTAAAAGTACTTCCCGCACTTGGATATTCAAGAGGTTGTTTTTCTTTACGCTTTTCTAAGAGTTCATTGACTTTATGCGTCATTTTCTCCACATCGCCTTTGCACAGTTTCATTTCTGCCGACAGGATTATCTCCTGTTTCCGTATGAAAATGCTGTTTCTGTATGACAGTTCCATTTCACCCTGCTTATATTCATGGGTATTGCCCTGTCTGTCAATCGTTACAACTTTTGTAAGCACATCTTTCATCTCACCGCCGTATGCGCCTGCATTCATATAACATGCGCCCCCAAGTGTTCCCGGTATTCCTGCCGCAAATTCCAGTCCCGAAAGAGAATGTCTCCTTGCCGTATTAAAAAGCCTGGCAAGCGAAGTTCCCGCTTCTGCCGTAATCCTGTCACCGTTTACGGTTATATTGCCCAGGTCACGCCCAAGCATTATTATCATTCCGTCATAGCCTTTATCTGATACCAGTAAATTGCTTCCATTCCCGATAACATAATATGGTATTTTGTATTCTTCTGCTGCCAGTATATATTTTTTTATATCCTCTGCCCTATAAGGCACCACAAAATATTTTGCCGGTCCACCCACTTTAAAAGTGGTGTGGTCCGACATCATTTCATTGCAAAATATACACTCTTCTCCGGCAATACTTTTTATTGCGGATAAAAAATCCATAAAAGTTCCTCCATTTTATACGGATTATAATACAAGCTTTGCTGCACCGTAAATACCTGCACTGTTTCCGAGAGTTGCAAGTTTAATCGGTGTTTTTCTGCACTGATGGAATGCTTTTTCAACATAATATCTGCTGATTGCATCAATAAGGAAATCTCCTGCTTTTGATACGCCACCGCCTACTAAGAACACATCAGGGTCTACAACACATGCTATATGTGACATGGCTATTCCAAGGTATTCCGCAAGTTTATTAACAGAAATAAGCGCAAGCTCGTCTCCCGCCTTTGCTGCATCAAACACATCCTTAGCTGTAAATTCTTTTAAATCCCTGAGTGAAGATGGCATCTTTTCTGATGCAAGAAGTTTTTTGGTTTCTTTTACAATACCTGTTGCGGATGCCACCTGTTCAAGACATCCTTTTTTACCGCAGCCGCAATATTCCGTTTCATCGTATACAACAGGCATATGTCCAAGTTCACCCGCTGCTCCGTGGCTACCTGTAACGATTTTGTTGTCAAGGACAATTCCGCCGCCTACGCCTGTTCCGAGAGTAAGCATTACAAGGTTGGCATAGCCTTTTCCGCCACCCTGCCATAACTCGCCAAGAGCTGCAACATTGGCATCATTACCTGCTTTTGCCATAAAACCTGTTTTGTCTTTAAGTATCTCTTCTACAGGGACATCACCCCAGCCGAGATTAACACAGCCTTTTACTATGCCTGTTGAAGTAACTGGACCCGGAACACCGATTCCCACACCAACAACATCCTCCGGTGAAATAGCTTCTTCTTCAATTTTTGCCTTGATTGATTCTGCAATATCATCAAGAATATATTTACCTTTTTCCTCTTTTCTTGTAGGTATCTCCCAGTCTGAAAGCAATGAACCTTCCACTGTAAATACGCCCATCTTTACTGTTGTACCGCCAAGGTCAACGCCAAAACATAATTTTCCCATTTGCTGTTCTCCTTAATTCTATTCTTTTCTGTTAATACTGTTCTGTACTCTGTTATATAATTCTCTGGCCGCATTGTAACCCATCTTCTTCTGTCTCCAGTTGACTGCCGCAGATTCAACTATTACTGCAAGGTTACGTCCCGGTCTTACAGGAAGATTATGACATACTACTTTATTACCGAGAATTTCCGTATATTCTTCTTCAAGGCCAAATCTGTCATATTCCTTTTCTTTGTCCCAGTCTTCAAGATGGATTACCATATCTATTCCCTGTGTTTCCTTAACGCTCTCAACACCGAAAAGTGTCTTTACATCAATGATTCCGATACCTCTTAATTCAATAAAATGTCTTGTTATCTCAGGTGCTGTTCCTATAAGAGTCTCGTCACTTACTTTTCTGATTTCAACAACATCATCTGTTACAAGACGGTGTCCTCGCTTTATAAGCTCCAGTGCCGCTTCGCTTTTTCCTATTCCGCTTTCACCCGTAATGAGAACGCCTTCACCATATACATCCACAAGCACGCCATGTATTGAAATTGTAGGTGCAAGTTCAACCTTCATCCATCTGATAATCTCTGCTTCAAAAGATGATGTTACCTGACTTGCCTGTAAAAGAGGAATCTTATATTTTCTTGCTGCTTCAATCATCAGTTCATCAGGTACTTCATTACGGCAATATATGATACATGGTATATTATATGACAAAAGGCGGTCATATCTTTCTCTTTTGTCATCATCACTCATCTGCTTCATATATGCAGCTTCAACTCGTCCTATAATCTGGACTCTTTCGTTGTCAAAATGGTCAAAAAAGCCTGCGAGCTGCAATGCCGGTCTGTTAATGTCAGGCACCATTACAACCTTGCTGCCTACATCAATATCCGGTGTAAGTATTTTCAGGTCCATTTTTTCAATAATTTTTTCTACTTTTAATTCTTCGCTCATTATGTACCCCTTTCCTGTTTGTTAAAAAATTCGTGTACTTTTTCGGCTGCTGCCAGATTCATTGAAGGAACATCGCAAAGTTCCTCTACTGATGCTTTTTTTATTACATCAATATCCTTAAAATGCTTCATTAATGCCTTACGCCTTACCGGTCCGATTCCGTCAATATCATCAAGTATTGACTTAACCTGTTCCCTGCTTCTTAAATTACGGTGAAACTCAATGGCAAACCGGTGTGCCTCATCCTGTATTCTCGTAATCAGTTTGAAAGCTTCACTTCCGGTATTAATTTCCACTTCTTCTCCATTATACCATAAAGCTCTCGTTCTGTGGTTATCATCTTTTACCATTCCGCATACAGGAATTGAAATATTAAGGTCATTTAACACTTCTAAAGCTATATTAACCTGTCCCTTACCGCCATCCATCATAATAAGGTCAGGCTTAATATCAAAACTGCTGTCACTTTCGTGGGTAAGCCTTCTTGTCAGAACCTCCCGCATTGACGAATAATCATCCGGTCCCGTTACTGTTTTGATACGGAACTTTCTGTAATCATTTTTTCTTGGTCTTCCGTCTGTAAACACAACCATTGAACCTACAGGCTGTGCTCCGCTTATATTGGATATATCAAAGGCTTCCATTCTGTGGATATCATGTAAGCCTGTAAGTATTTCGATTTCTTTAACTGCACCGGTTGTTCTTGCTTCTTCTTTGAGAATTTTTTCCCTGTCCTGATTAAGTACCATATTGGCATTTTTCTCCGCAAGTTCAACAAGTTTTTCTTTCTGTCCTCTCTTTGGGACAAGGAATTTTACATTATGTCCTGCCCTTTCCGTAAGCCACCTGCCGATAAGCTCCTCATCAATGAGATTTTCCTGCAGCATGATTTCCGGTGGAATATACGGTGTTCCGGCGTAATACTGTTTTATAAAATCGGTGATAATCTCCGAACGTTTTTCGTCTCCGGCAAGGCGCATATGGTAATGCTCTCTTCCTATCATCTTGCCGTTTCTTATGAAAAACACCTGCACCACACAGTCCTTATAATCTATTGACGCAGCTACAATGTCCCTGTCCTGCATATCGCTGTTGGTAATTTTCTGCTTCTGTGATACAAATTTAACGCTTTCAAGCATATTCCTGTATGCGGCAGCCTGCTCAAATTCCATTTTTTCCGAAGCTTCATACATAAGTCCGGTAAGTTTCCTGGTAATGCCATTATACCTTCCTTCAAGGAAGTCTATACATTGGTCAATAAGTTTTCCGTAGTCTTCCTGAGAAATATATCCCTGGCATGGAGCTGTACACTGGCCTATATGATAATTAAGACATGGTCTTTCTTTGCCTGTGTCCTTTGGAAGATTACGTCTGCAGGTTCTTATGCCGTAAGTCTTATTAAGCAGCTCTATAGTATCATTGACCGCCTTACCACTGGTAAACGGTCCGAAGTATCTTGCTTTGTCCCTTTTCATCTCTCTTGAAGATATGATACGTGGAAAAGGTTCATTCACTGTTATTTTTATAAAAGGATATGTCTTATCATCCTTAAGCATGGTGTTATATCTGGGTCTGTGTAATTTTATCAGATTACACTCCAATACAAGTGCCTCTAACTCTGAATCCGTAATAATATACTCAAATCTGCGGATATTGGAAACCATCTGTTTTATTTTGTTGGTATGATTTCTTGATGACTGAAAATACTGTCTTACCCTGTTTTTCAGGCTTATTGCCTTGCCTACATAAATGATTTCGTCTTTTTCATCGTGCATTATATATACTCCCGGTTTGTCCGGAAGCTTTTTAAGCTCTTCTTCTATGTCAAAAAAACCATCGTACATATATCATGTCCTCTTATAATCAGCCTATATTAAATGCCGCTTTTTCTGAGTAATTCTCCATCAATTCAATATCCTTGTCAGTCAGGCCTAACTTATCTTTTACAAAGGAACGTTCCTTTAAAAGACAGGTATTGCTTACCGTTCTGTTATCCGTATTAAGTGTAGCATGAACACCGTTATCCAGTAAACGTTTTAGAGGATATTTTTTTATATCATCATATACTTTTGTCTGCATATTGCTTATTGGGCACACTTCAATTGGAATTTCATGCTTTGCAAGATATTCCACAAGTCTTTCATCCTCAATACTTCTTATTCCGTGTCCTATTCTTGATGCTCCGAATTTAATTGCTGTCCATATACTTTCAGGTCCCGCTGCTTCTCCGGCATGTATGGTAAAAGGTATACCAAGCCTGCCTGCTTTCTTGAAGACTTCTTCGTATAACGAAGTTGCATACAGTCCCTCAGCACCTGCCAGATCCAGTGCACACACCTTGTTATTAAGATATTTTCCGGCACATTCAACGGTATGAAGATTATCTTTAACGGAAGCTCCTCTCATACAGCAAAGTATAAGATTCAGTCTTATACCGTTCTCTCTTTCTGCCTGTCCTGCCCCTTCCATGGCAGCCTCTGTTACCGCCTCCATCGAAAGTCCTTCCTTAGTGGAAAACATCGGTGCAAACCTTATTTCTGCCGTGCTTGTCCTTGCGATCATGATCTTGCCTACTGTTATCAACATCAGCGAATCCGCCCTCCGCAGCGTTCCTGCCAGCTTAAAGGCGGCCTCCCTGGGTCTGGGTGCTTCCAGGATCCAGACAATTTTC
>ENA-ORTW01004476-ORTW01004476.1-human-gut-metagenome-genome-assembly--contig:-NODE-4476-length-10943-cov-5.729427_pt1 | contig 10943 bp, 8 predicted proteins | sample MGYA00242072_ERZ509193 | MGnify/ENA primary metagenome ERZ509193 (study PRJEB26280, sample SAMEA2338813) | human gut metagenome | biome: human gut; feature: human-associated habitat; material: faeces...
TGAAATTACATGGACTGTTTCTCACAGTGATGACAAAAAGAAAAAATGACCGCCTCGAGTCCCAATCCGAGCGGTCATCTTTTCTTGACTAATCCGGTAAGGAACTAGCCGTTTGCAGGGCCAGCGCCTTTTGTAGCTTTATTATACGCGAATCAGCGCGGATTGTCAAGCCCAGCGGGCGGCAGTCCGCGTTTTTTCACCTCACTCGTTTTCCAATTGTACTTTTAAGGTATGGATGATCCGTTTTTCCAGCCGGGAAATGTAGCTTTGGCTGATGCCCAGTGCGTCGGCGGCCTCCTTCTGGGTGCGCTCAATGCCGTCCGCCAGACCAAAGCGCAGCTCCATGATCTGCCGTTCCCGCGGGGACAGGCTGTCCACGGCCCGGCGAAGAACGGCGCGCTCCGCATCCTGCTCCAGCCGCTGGCTGATCTGGTTCTCATCACTGCCCAGAATATCGGAAAGCAGCAGCTCGTTGCCGTCGCCATCCACGTTCAGCGGTTCGTCGATGCTGGCTTCCTGACGGCGGTTGGAGCTTTTGCGTAAGTACATCAGAATTTCATTGCCGATGCAGCGGCTGGCGTAGGTGGCCAGCTTGATGCTGCGCTCCGGCGTGAAGGTGTTCACCGCCTTGATCAGCCCGATGGTACCAATGCTGATCATGTCCTCGGCAGGCACACCGCTGCTTTCGTACTTTTTGGCAAGATACACCACCAGCCGCAGGTTGTGGGTGATCAGGTCGTCCCGGGCAGCGGCATCGCCTGCAGCCATACGGGCCAGCAGGGCTTTTTCCTGTTCCGGGGTCAGGGGCGGGGGCAGGCTGGGCGCGCCCGCCAGAAAATGTGCGCCGCCGCAATAGCCCAGCCGTGCAAGGAGCCAACGCCAGAACCGGTGCAGAACATGAAACATGAATACCCCTCCTGTACATCTATAGAGATCGATCGCATCAAGCGCTTCTCAGCGGATGCCCAGCTGTACGGCCAGTTCGCTGCCCAGCAGAGCTGTCCATGGCTGCTGCGTTTCCGGGCGGCAGAATGCGGCCAGAATGCCCGCTGCACTGCCTTTGCTGGTGCGCAGGGCCTTGGCCGGAACGGCAGGCAGCACACAGTGCCCGGCAATGGTGGTGCAGGGCACCAGCCGCACCCGCAGCTCCGGCGGCGGTGCCGTGCCACAGGCAAAATAACGGTCCAGAAATGTGCGCAGCTCCTGCGGCAGGGCACTGCGCACGGCAGGATAATAGACCAGAACCACTGCCTGCCCGGTCAGCGGGTCCTGCACTGAGAAGCCGGTGTCGCAGAAAGCCTGTACGGAGAGGGCTGCACCTTCCAGCTCCAGCACAGCGGCAAAGCAGCGGGTGCCTGCACGGCCAAAGCAGAACAGTACGCCGCGCAGCACGGCAAGCACTGCACCGCAGCATAGCAGCAGCCGGCCCGGGGACAGCGGCAGATAGACGCAGAGATTTGCGCTTTGCACTCCGGGCAGCAGTACGGTTCCGCACAGCAGCAGGTTCAGCAGCAGATACCACATACACAGCTGCACAAAATTGCGCAGGCCCGGCACGCCGTAAGCCGCAGCTACAGCAGCACAGCAGGTGAACACCTTATAAAGGAAAGCTGCAGGCTCGGGCAGCTCCGGCAGCAGAATGCCCAGCGAAGCTGCTGCCGCTGCCGCACTGCCCGCCATCAGCCGCAGGCCGCTGCACTGCCGCGCACACAAAAGCCCTGCGCCCAAAAGCAGCGCTGCTGCGGCCAGAAAGTTCGTCAGCAGCAGCTCATCCAGATAGATCACAGTTTTCATAGAAAAGCCCTCACACATTCCAGTATCTTCCAATTGCAGAAAAAACCATGTCGATGCGCTGAAAACACGGGCTTTTGTAAAGATTTTGAGACCGGATTTTCACAGTCTATCACATTTTTCACATTTTTTTCAAAAAAGTACTTGAACATTTCTGGAAAGTGTGGTATATTATTGCCATCCTAGTAAGGATTGAGCCGGAAACACCGGTTCGAAAATATTTTTTCTATTTTTGAAGGGAGTAATTCATTATGATGATGCCTGCAAATTTCTCTGCTGTGTCTGAGAACGAAATGACCTACGTTATCGGTGGCGGCGTTGCTGACTACCTGGCCCCCGTGATGGAGTCTGCTCAGTGGCGGAACTTCAGCAAGAACATGGTGACTGTGGTCGGTAACAAGTACCTGAGCGGTTTCCTGACCAACACCGTTGGCGCTATGTTCAGCGGCACCTGGAAGCCCGGCGTTGGCATGGCTGGCTTCGGCAAGCAGTTCGGCGACATCTGGGCTACCAACTACACCAACAAGCTGGGCGATGACACCACCGGCTTCCAGAAGTTCAAGTGGGGCCTGAAGGGTGCTGGCAACATCGCTCTGAACGTTGTTGGCAACCTGGCTGCTATCTACAACCTGGGCTTCGGCACCGTGAAGAACGCTGCTTCCGAGAGCACCTTCGTTAAGAATGGCGATTTCGCTTTCTAATCAGTTTTAACTGACTAGATCATGCTTGCGTGACTGTACCCCTAGGGGTGCAGGGAACATACTAGCATAATAACACCCCCGTAGGCTTATGCCTGCGGGGGTGTTTTTTTACCCCTTCCGTCTCGCTGCGCTCGCCAGCTCCCCCAAGGGGGCGCCTTAGGTGCAGCCGGAAAGTTTGCTATCACCGCCCAAAGCCGTCCCCTTGGACAGACTCTCCCCGGCCGGGGAGAGATGTCGCGTTAGCGACAGAGTGGGGAGCGGGTGGCTGCGAACGTAGTGAGCAGACGGAAGGGGTGCACTCCGGGAAGTCGCTAACCGGAAAAACGAGACTGAGAGGGTTTTCCCACGTTCACACTTCTTTTACCAGACTGTTACTTTCCGTTTTATGCGGTTTGTGGTATACTATGGTCAACATGGGTCACCATGGCTACACTGAAACAGACAGGATGTGAAATCCTCTTATGAAAGATGGTTTTTTAAAGGCAGCTGCCTTTTCGCCCGCCTTGCGGGTGGCAGACTGCACCTATAACGCGCAGCAGGTGCTGGCGCAGCTGCAAGCTGCCGCGCAGCGCGGGGTAAAGCTGGCGGTATTCCCGGAGTTTTGCCTTACCGGCTACACCTGCGGCGATTTGTTTTTGCAGCGCACTTTGCAGCAGGGCGCACTGGATGCGCTGGAATGGCTGCTTGCGCAGACCCGCACGCTGGATACCGTGGCGCTGGTGGGCTTGCCGCTGCTGGTACACGGCAAGCTGTACAACTGCGCCGCCGTGCTGTGCCGCGGGCAGCTGCTGGGCATCGTGCCCAAGACCTACCTGCCCAACTACGGCGAGTTCTACGAAAAACGGCAGTTCACCCCCGGCAGCACCGAGGTGCAGACGGTGACTGTCTGCGGGCAGCAGGTGCTTTTTGGTACGTCGCTGCTGTTCCGCTGCCGCCAGATGCCCAGCTTTGTGCTGGGCGTGGAGCTGTGCGAGGACTTGTGGAGCGCGCTGCCGCCTTCCACCTTCCACGCGCTGGCGGGCGCTACCGTCATTGCAAACCTTTCTGCCAGCGACGAGACCGTGGGCAAAGCCGAGTACCGCCGCGCACTGGTGGCAAACCAGTCCGCCCGGCTGCTGTGCGGCTACCTGTACGCCTCGGCAGGGCACGGTGAAAGCACCACGGACATGGTGTTTGCCGGCCACGACCTCATCGCCGAGGACGGCAGCATTCTTGCCGAGACTGCGCCCTTTGCGGGCGACCATGCCGAGACCGAGCTGGACTGCCAGCGCATGGAAGCCGAGCGTGCCCGCAACACCAGCTTTGAGCCCAGCGCCGAGGGCTACGTCACGGTGGAATTTGACCTTGCACCGGAGGAAACGGTGCTCACCCGCCGCATTGACCCTGCGCCCTTTGTGCCCGGCGACCCGCAGCGCCGCGCCGCCCGGTGCGAGCTGATTTTAAAAATGCAGGCCGACGGCCTTGCCAAGCGGCTGGAGCACGCCCGCGCAAAAACGGCGGTCATTGGCATTTCCGGCGGCTTGGACAGCTGCCTTGCCCTGCTGGTGGCAGTGCGCGCCATGAAGCAGCTGCACCGCCCCGCCGCCGATGTACTGGCGGTGACCATGCCCTGTTTTGGCACCACCAAGCGCACCCGCAGCAACGCCGAAATTTTGTGCGGGGAGCTGGGCGTGAGCTTTCAGGAGATCCGCATTGCCAACACTGTGCGCAGCCACTTTGCGGATATCGGGCAGGACGAAAAGGTGCTGGACGTCACCTTTGAAAACGGGCAGGCGCGTGTGCGCACGCTGGAGCTGATGGATCTTGCCAGCCGCACCGGCGGCCTTGTGGTGGGCACGGGCGACCTTTCGGAGCTGGCGCTGGGCTGGGCGACCTACAACGGCGACCACATGAGTATGTACGGCGTAAATGCCGGTGTGCCCAAAACGCTGGTGCGCTATCTGGTGCAGTACGAAGCCGAGACTGCCGCCACCGCCGCTTTGCACGATGTGCTGCTGGATATTCTGGCTACCCCGGTCTCGCCGGAGCTGCTGCCCGCCAAGGACGGCGAAATTGCACAGATCACCGAGGATCTGGTGGGCCCCTACGAGCTGCACGATTTTTACTTGTATTATGTGCTGCGCTGCGGCTTTGGCCCGGCAAAGATCTACCGGCTGGCAAAGGCTGCCTTTGCGGGCAGGGCAGAGTACACGGACGCCGTGCTGTACAAGTGGCTGCGCAACTTCTACTGGCGCTTTTTTGCCCAGCAGTTCAAACGCAGCTGCCTGCCGGATGGCCCCAAGGTGGGCAGCGTGACCCTTTCGCCCCGGGGCGACTGGCGGATGCCCAGCGATGCCTGCGCCACCCTTTGGCTGGCAGAGCTGGAGCAGCTCAAGCCCGGGGAGCAGTAAGCTATGAAGAACAAAAAGCTTTTGACCAATATCCTGTTTGCAGCGGTGGTGCTGGCCATCGCAGCGGTACTGCTGGCTGTGCGCAGCCGCAGCGCCACCGGCGGAAAACTGGCTGCCCAGCTGATCTACGGCGACAACAATGCCGTGCTGGACATTCCGCTGGACAAGGACGAGACTTACAGTGTGGACACCGGTTATTATACGGTGCATATAGAGGTAAAGGACGGCAGCGCGCGGTTTATTGAATCGCCCTGCCCGGATCACATCTGCGAGGGCTTTGGCTGGCTGTCGGCGGAGGATCAGACCGCCACCTGCCTGCCCGCCCGCGCCGTGCTGACCATCGTTCCGGTGGGCTAAAAAAGGAGTATTCTCATGTTGGACGAAAACGAGCATTCCCGCAAGGAGGACGGCCGCTCCCTGCACCGCCTTTTGCACAAGACTGAGCAGCAGGACGCCACCGTGGAGGTGGACAGCGCCGCGTTTTTCTCGGAGCTGCCGCCGGAGCAATCTGCTCCGCCGCCCCGCCGCCCGCAGCAAAACACCCCCCGCACCACGGTGTCCGGGGGAAATGGGGCATACCAGCCCCCGAAACGAGGGAAGATCTTGCTGATCGTACAGGCAATTTTAAGCGTTCTGGCGCTGGTGCAGCTATGGCGCACCCAGATGCTGCCGGTGCTGTATCTGGTGGTGCTGGCGGCGCTGCTTGCACTGCTGTGGCTGCTGGTCAAGCGCTGTCAGGAGTACAAAACTGCAGGCGCGGTGTCCCGGGCATTCTCGGTGGTGCTGTGTGCTGCCATGGCGCTGGGCTGCGTGTGGGCGCAGCAGGGTCTGACGGCGCTGGGCGATATGACCACCGGCTTTTTGAGCGATGCCGAGGCGAAAAAGATCACCAAAGAACCTTTTGTGGTGTACCTGAGCGGCGTGGATACCCGCGGCGAGCTGACCGAAAAAGCCCGCAGCGATGTGAATATCATTGCCGCCGTGAACCCCGAGACCAAGCAGGTGGTGCTGATCAACACCCCGCGCGATTACTATGTGGATCTTGCCGGAACAAACAGCAAGGATAAGCTGACCCATGCCGGCCTTTACGGCGTGCAGACCAGCATGGACACCCTTGGCAACCTTTACGGGGTGGATGTGCAGCACTACATCCGCATCAATTTTGCAGGCTTTATCAACATCGTTGATGCGCTGGGCGGCGTGGACGTGTACTCCGATCAGGCGTTCACCTCGGTGGGCAGCCCCGGCTACTACGACCCCACCACCTTTGCCGAGGGCTGGAACCATCTGGACGGCAAGGCTGCGCTGGCCTTTGCCCGCGAGCGCCACGCCTTTAAGACCGGCGATGTGCAGCGCGGCATCAACCAGATGAAGGTGATCGATGCCATGCTGAACAAGATCAAGTCCCCTGCCCTGCTGATGGGCTTTTCCAAGATCATGGATGCCGCAGCCGACTGCTTTGTGACCAGCTTTTCACAGGATCAGATCAGTGCGCTGGTACGGATGCAGCTGAGCGACTTTGCCGAGTGGGATATTGAAAGCTATACCGTCACCGGCACAAGCTCCAGCAGCACCAAGTGCTACTCTGCCAAGGGACAGAAGCTCTACGTCATGAAACCGGACGATGCTTCTGTGAGCAAGGCCAGGGAAATGATCGCGTCCGTGCTGGGCGGTGAGGGCACCGTTGCCGACACCACCCAGAAGCCGGAAAAGACCGAGGTGTTCACCCCCACCACCGACCCGAACGCCGCTGTTTCGGAGGTGCCTGCGGAGAGCGTTCCCGAGGAAGTGCCCACCGACAGCCTGCCAGAAGAGACCGTCCCGGCTGACCAGCCTGCAGATGCAGAGCAGCCTGCCGACACCCAGCCGCAGGAGCCGGAAGCTCCCGCCGAGGGCGAGACCGGCAGCGGTGATACGGCCGGAGAAGCACCGTCCATCTCCCTGCCCACACAGGAAGAGGTGGAACAGGCTGCATCGTCCATCTACAATGCGGCTTCCTCCATCTGGGGTGCCATTCAGGATGCTGCATCTCAGCAGAACGACGCGGCCTGACGATTTGAAATATCCTCTGCGCAAGCTCCGGACTCTATCGCGGAAATATTATTTTATTTGCAAAGCAGGAAACGACTGCGGTCGTTTCCTGTTTTGCTTTTTCACCAGAAAGTCCGTGCCGATAAACTGCATAAAAATGCCGCCTGCATCTTGAACCAATGCAGGCGGCTTTCTCATTCTATAAAATAATTATGCCTTGATCTCGTTCCAGACGCTCTTGCCGTCCAGAGAGGAAGCATCCACATCAAGATACTCGCAGATGGTCTGGGCGATGGTGCCAAAGCACAGACGGGTGCCAAGGTCAACGCCAGGCTTCACGCCCTTGCCGCAGATCAGGTACGGCACATACTCGCGGGTGTGGTCGGTGGTCTTGGTATAGGACGGGTCGCAGCCATGGTCAGCGGTGACCATGAGGAGATCGCCCTCCCGCATTCCGGGGATGAAGTCGGCCACGAACTTGTCAAACTCGGTGGCAGCGGCGGCATAGCCTGCTACATCGCGGCGGTGGCCGTAGAGCATATCGAAGTCCACCAGATTCACAAAGGCAAGGCCCTCAAAGTCGCGGGTCTGCAGGGCCTTGGTAAAGGCGATGCCATTGGTGTTGCCAGTGGTCTTGATCTTCTCGGTCACACCCTCACCGTCGAAGATGTCAAAGATCTTACCCACAGCGATCACATCCCTGCCAGCATCTTTCAGCAGATCCAGCATGGTAGCGCGGGGCGGCTTGAGGCTCAGGTCATGGCGGTTGGTGGTGCGGTAGAAGGTATCCGCAGTGTGGCCCAGGAAGGGGCGTGCGATCACGCGGCCCACGCCGTACTCGCCCTTGAGCATCTCGCGGGCGATCTCGCAGTAGCGGTACAGCTCATGCACCGGCACCAACTCTTCGTTGGCAGCCACCTGAAATACGCTGTCGGCACTGGTGTAGACGATAAGAGCGTTTTCTTTCATGGCCTGCTCGCCGTAATCCTTCAGTACCTGCGTGCCGGAGTAAGGCTTGTTGCACAGCACCTTGTGGCCGGTCTTTTCCTCAAACTCGTGGATCAGCTCATCCGGGAAGCCGTTCGGGAAGGTGGGCAGCGGCTTGGGGCTTACCACACCGGCGATCTCCCAGTGACCAATGGTGGTATCCTTGCCCATGCTCTGCTCCTGCAGGCGGGCAAAGGAGCCGATGGGCGCTGCGGTCTTTTCGCCTGCGGTCACGCCATCAATGTTGAACATGCCCATCTTTTGCAGGTTGGGGCAGTTGAAGTTGGGGTGTTTTGCAATGGCACCCAAGGTGTTGGTGCCCTCGTCGCCAAAGGCGGCGGCATCCGGCTCTGCGCCAATGCCAAAGCTGTCGAGGACGATCAGAAAAACACGCTTTTCCATATCGTTTTTTTCTCCATTTCTTCCGGGGACCTGCCCCGGATAAGTGATACTATCTTTACTTATCATTATAAGCAAATCCTGTGCCGGATGCAAGCTTTTTCGCCTTCCCGCAAATATCCGTCATTTTCACCAAAATGTTCGTCATTTTGTTCACGAATTGACCGGGCGTTTTTTCATTTTTAAACGTAAATGCGTCATTCCGTGGCAAAGATTTCTTGACCGCCTAAAAAATTCAGCCACAGCGCAAAGTTTTCCTTGCCCTATTGTATCCCAGCGGATATAATAATAGGTGGAAAAGTTTTGAACCACAGGATTTTTCCGCTTTTGTACCACAGCACGGGATTTTTCCCGTTGGCCACGTGCAGCTGCCTGTATGACAGCGGACAGCCTGCCGCAAAATAGAGAATGTGAAGTTGTAGTTGGAGGTAGTAAAAGTATATGAGAAAAACAAAGATCATCTGCACTCTGGGCCCGTCCACCGATCAGGAAGGCGTTCTGCGCGAGCTGGTCGCCAACGGCATGAATGTTGCCCGTTTTAATTTTTCCCACGGCTCTCACGAAGAGCATTTGGGCCGCTTTGAAAAGCTGAAGGCCATTCGTGAAGAGCTGGGCAAGCCGGTCGCCGCCCTGCTGGACACCAAAGGCCCCGAGATCCGCCTGAAGGACTTCAAGAACGGCACTGAAATGCTGGAAGCCGGCCAGACCTTCACCCTGACCACCCGCGAGGTGGAAGGCACCAAGGAGATCTGCTCCATCACCTATAAGGACCTGCCGCAGGATGTGCAGCCCGGCGGCACCATCATGCTGGACGACGGCCTGATCAAGCTGCAGATCATCACCGTGAACGATACGGACATCGTCTGCAAGGTGCTGAACAACGGCAAGATCAAGAACAAGAAGGGTGTCAATGTGCCCGGCGTGCATCTGTCCATGCCGTATATGAGCCAGCGCGACCGCGACGATATCATCTTTGGCGCACAGCAGGGCTTTGACTTCATCGCTGCTTCCTTCGTGCGCACTGCACAGGATGTGTACGATATCCGCAACCTGCTCAACGAGTATGATTCCGATATCCGCATCATCGCCAAGATCGAGAACCGTGAGGGCGTGAACAACATCGACAGCATTCTGGCTGCAGCCGATGCTGTCATGGTGGCCCGCGGCGATCTGGGCGTTGAGATCGACTTTACCGAGCTGCCCGGCATTCAGAAGAATATCATCGAGCGCTCCTTCTCCTTTGGCAAGCCCATCGTCACCGCTACCCAGATGCTGGACAGCATGATCGTGAACCCCCGTCCCACCCGCGCCGAGATCTCCGACGTGGCAAATGCCATCTACGACGGCACCTCTGCCATCATGCTTTCCGGCGAGACTGCTGCCGGTGCTTACCCCGTGGAGGCCCTCAAGACCATGTCTGCCATTGCTGAGCGCACCGAGCAGGAGAATCACTCCCGCTTTGCGCCCCTCGCCGAGAACACCGGCAAGATCAGCGTGAGCGATGCAACTGCACATGCTGCCTGCCTGACCGCCAAGGACGTGAATGCTGCCGCCATCGTCACCGTGTCCGAGTCCGGCAACACCGCCCGTCTGCTGAGCAACTACCGCCCGGAGCAGCCCATCATCGCCTGCGTGATGAAGGAGCAGGTGCAGCGTCAGCTGGCCCTGAGCTGGGGCATCACCCCGCTGATGATGCCTCTGGCACACAGCACTGATGAGCTGATCGAGATGTCCACCTCTCTGGCCAAGGAGAACGGCTACCTGCACAACGGTGAGCTGGCCGTTGTGACCGCAGGCGTGCCTGTGGGCGTGTCCGGCACCACCAACATGATCAAGATCCACATGGTAGGCAACTGTCTGGCTACCGGTGTGGGCGTTGGCCGCGAGAATGCCGACGTAACCAGCGCCACCGGCAAGGCCTGCGTCTGCCGCACGCTGGAAGAGGTGCGTGCAAAGTTCAAGCCCGGCATGGTTCTGGTGGTGCCCTCCACCAGCAACGAAATGCTGAGTTACGTGCGTGATGCCGCCGCTCTGGTGGTGGAAGAGCCGGGCCTGAACAGCCATGCCGCCATTGCCGGCAAGGCCCTGCTCAAGCCTACCGTTGTGGGTGCCGCCGGTGCTACCAGCCACATCCGTGACGGCCTGATGATCGCTGTGGACTGCGCGCACGGCAGCGTGCAGCGCCTGCAGGCATAAGCCAAAGGAGAAAAACTCATGGAACGCATTGCAAGCTTCTGTGTTGACCATACCAAACTGGACCGCGGCATGTATCTGAGCCGTCAGGACGGCGATGTTCTCACATGGGACATCCGCATGAAAAGGCCCAATCACGGCGATTACCTGTCCACCGGTGCCGCCCATACGCTGGAGCATCTGTTTGCCACCTATGCACGTAACAGCGCCTTTCAGGACAGCGTGATCTACGTTGGCCCCATGGGCTGCCGCACCGGCTTCTATCTGCTCACCCGCGGCCTGACTCCCGCCGAGGCACTGGAGCTGACGGTGGAATCCTTCCGCTTCATGGCTGGCTTTGAGGGCGCTGTGCCCGGGGCCAGCGAAGTGGAGTGCGGCAACTACCGCGATATGGATCTGCCCGCTGCCAAGGCCGAGGCCGCTGCTATGCTGCCCGTGCTGGAAGCGCTGA
>ENA-ORTW01004479-ORTW01004479.1-human-gut-metagenome-genome-assembly--contig:-NODE-4479-length-10939-cov-2.728133_pt1 | contig 10939 bp, 10 predicted proteins | sample MGYA00242072_ERZ509193 | MGnify/ENA primary metagenome ERZ509193 (study PRJEB26280, sample SAMEA2338813) | human gut metagenome | biome: human gut; feature: human-associated habitat; material: faeces...
TGTTGATTTTATAGGCAAATCGGTTAAGCTTTACGGAAAAGGCTCAAAAGAACGTGAGGCGATGAAGGCTGAGCGTGAGAAGCAACGGGAAAAGATGTTGGCCATGCGTGAGGATAAGAACGCCCAGATGAAAAAAATATTGACGGAGGAACAATACAAACAATATCTGGAAAAACAGCAGCCTAAAGGGAATAAACATGGCAGAAAACATCTAGGTAACGGACGTAGATAAAGAAGTCTATAGATAGATAAAATGGCCGGGGTAGCGATTATCCCGGCCATTTTAGTTCTAATCGGCTGCTTCAACCACATACCAAGTATATCCGTTGGCAGGGATTTTAACCGTAAGCTCCACCGTATAGTCCCGGTTCAGTTTGTAGGTGACAGGCTTTTGCTCTTTTTCCCGGATGCGGGCTGTTTGTGTCAGGCCGGTATAATAGAGTGGAATATGGATCGTACGGGTGATCTCTTGATGGGCCGGATTGAAGAACATGGCTAGACCTTTCTCCTTCTTGTGAGGATTGACGTGTATGAACCCGTCCCAGTCTCGTGCGTCCGGCCGGCGTAAGTGGATCATATCGCTGTTGAGTATATCGCGGTATTTCTTATACCATTGAATAACCTCGGTTACGGCCGCTTGGGTTTCCGGGGTATCATATAGGCGTGGCCCTCGATAGCAAGCTTGGACACCAGCTCCGTAATTTTGCATCATATGTGTTTTGTATTTGAACAAGTGTTCGTGGAGGGGCTCCAAGGTGGCGGCCTCTCCTCCTCCTTGATACTCCACGAGAGGAACGAAGCTCCAGCATGCCGAAGCCATCCGATCCCATGTACCATCATAATTCAATTGGCGGGCATGGATGATCTGCCGGTCCCGGGGAAGCGACCAGTTGGCTTCACGGTAACCAATGCCTGTCTTGGTAGACCCGTTCAAGAAATAGAAATCGGGAACATTGATATAAATGCCATTCTCGCACATCCAACGATAGAGATCGGTTATCTTATGGAACTGATTCCATTGGGAATCTTCCAGCCCTTTATGATAGGTATGGTGGGTGGAGGCGCATACGTCGCCGGGATAGGAGCCGTCGTGCTCGAAGCAACGCATGCCCGTACGCTCGAAGAAGGTTCGTATATGATGGAAATACTCATATCCCCAATCGCTGCACAGGCAGGGAGCGCTACCGAAACGCATGCCTCCCCGTTTGCCCGTCTTGGGATTGATAACATCCACCTCGTCGCTGATCCAACGGCTTGATAAGAGGGAGTAACATCCTAACTCTACACCTTTGCCGCGGGCGTAATCTACCAAGGATTTATATTTGGCGATATTTTCTTCCGAGATATCCTCGGCGTTCAATCCAGACCCGAAGCTGATGATCACCATCTCGTAGCCCACGGTAGCGCATTGATCGATAGCGGTACGAATAACATCCGGATCGGAAGAGGTAAGGTGCATGAAGATCGGATTCTCCGTAGCCCATGGAGCTACCGTATAATGAAAGCGTCGTTTGAACAAGCCCTTCCGTTCCCGGTCATCGCTGTCGAACGGCATCTCGTATACGCTGAAGGACTTGAACTCCTGGCCCGCCGCTAGGGTATAATCGGGACCTAGCTTGGGCGATACGTCTAATATGCAAGGCGTGAGCAAAGGATAGTTGCGTTGGGAGGTATATTCCGGATCGGCTACCCATTTCTCCGTGATATCGGTTTCCCGCTCGGTAAACTCTCCGCCACAAGCATAATCGCTTTCTATATGTATGTTCGGGAGCCTGAATTTGGAGGGATCTCCACCGCCGGGAGACTCCGGTTCGGCGAATGCCAGATATTCCAATTGAAAGGCATCGATATCTATGGACTGCGGGGTCTTGTTGGTAACCTCCATACTTTTCCGGATAACCGGGATATGATCGTATAAGTCGTAATGGAGTTCTACGGTGACACCTTCTGTTTCTTTCTCTCCTTTCAATACGAAAGTCAGTCTTTTCCCTGTGGGTACGTTCTTATTCAGTGCCCAGCGGCTTCTGGCCCATTTGATATCTTCCTGCAGCTCCTCTATGCGGAAATCCTCAATGAGAAAAGCACCGGAGCGGGTAGTCATCTGCTCGACCCATTCCATCTGGAAGTATCCGCGCTCGGGCTGGCCGGCCAGCCCGCCAAGTTCCCAACGTTTCCCGTCAATCGTCAAACTGCCTTCGCTACTTACGGCACGAAGCATACTTTCTCCGGTCATCCGGTTAAAGATATCTAGAGTGGAGAGATTGGGCAAGACACGGAACATACGTGCTACCATTCCGTTTGACAATAAGATGCTTTTGCCATCGGGAGTCGCATATATGCCGGCTTTGGATCGTGAGGGTTGTAAAAGCCAGTCGAAAGAGGTGTTTTCCAAAGGAAGCCCTTGTTGGGGCAATCGCTTGATTTTATCAAGTAATTTCTTCTCCGTACCGGATGATACCTCCGGCCCTTTCCCTTGATAGCTTGTGGAGATGATCGAGGGGATGATCTCCATATACTCTATTTGGGGCGTGATCCATAAGGCATGATCTCCGCTGGGGCCATCGTCGGTAGGCTCTACGATAAGGTCCAATATCTTTATGCCATTTAGGGGGATATCGATTGTTTTCGGGGCGTCGCCAAGTTTGACGATACCGCTGTTATAAAGCTCCTTGTCATCTCCTTTCAAGATAAATAAGACCGAGCCCGGATGTACCTTTCCGTCTTTACCTTCTAGACCAACAAATGTCTTGGCGTTTTTTCGGGTATCGAAATACATTTTCGTTCCGTCAACAAAAGGGATAACCGTGAGGCTTTTATCTGTATAATCGATATGTGAGTCGGCGATCCCGACCTGTGCTTGAAAGCGTGACGCATTCTTGTGTAAATCGATCTTGATATGGCTTTTGGCTTGTACCCCGATCACGTCATCATACGTTTTTCCTTGTATGGAGGCGGGCTCGTTGGTAACTGATTTCCCTTTGACGGCGCCACCGTAGGTTTGGTAGGATTTATTTAGGTCCATGTCCATAAGCCGGATCTCGTTCTGGCCCATGGCGTAGAGACCGGCAAATCCCGAAAGGATAGCTGTAAAGATAAGTTTATTCATAAAATCCAGTGATAAAAGAGCGTGTTATCAATGATAAAAATAAGGTGCTTCAAAAAGACTTCTTTTGAAACACCTTATTGGGTTTATAATCTAGTTTCGTTCTATTATAATGTCGTAAGTTTTAAATTACGCCAAAGAACCTTGATGCCTCCACCGTCGTGAATCTGAAGGGCGATGCGGCCTTTGCCGGCTCCGATCTTCTCGTCATTCAAGTTTACCATTTCCTGTCCGTTCAGCCAAGTCTGTACGTTGTCGCCTTGTACCTTGATACGCATCGTGTTCCAATCGCCCTCTTTCAATATATTCTCTTTCTCGTCCGGAATCTGAACCAGCCAGCCACGTCCGTACGACTCATAGATACCACCTGTATCGTGACCCTTCGGAGCTACTTCTACCTGCCAGCCGTTTACTTTCACGCCTTCCTCTACGAAAGAGCGGATGAATACGCCGGAGTTTCCGTCAGCCTCTTGCTTGAACTCTACGGTTAGATCGAAATCATCGTAATAATCACGGGTAGCGAGATAACCGTATTGTTTGTCGGGACCGCTTTCGCAAACCAATAAGCCGTCTTTTACGTACCATTTCTCCGTACCGTATGGTTCCCATCCCGTCAAATCCACGCCGTTGAACAAGTTCACTTCCTTACCGGCCTTACGGGGAAGTTCCTTGATCTTCAAGTTGCGGAAAGATGCGGGATAGCCATGGTCTTGCAAGCAAAGCACACCTTTTTTCGCCAATCCGTATTCCGGTGCGTTGGCCCATTTACCGCTATTTTTCTTAGCGTGCCAATCGTCTGTCCATGCCTCGAACTCAACGATCTTTTGTCCGTTCAACCAATGTTCCACATGTCCGTTATCGAATACGATCTTGGAGTTGTTCCATTCGCCTTGCGGATTCACCTTCATCTTGGATTTATCCGGCAAGTGCATCGCGTAATCTACGCCTAATTTCTGCCACTCTTCCAATGGCTCCGGGAAGTTCGGCTCGTCGATCAATTGATACTCCGGCCCTGTTACGTAAGGAACAGCGTATTGGGGACGCTCTACCACGTGGTACAACATACCGCTATTGCCCCCCTTGGACAATTTCCAGTCCCAAGAAAGCTCGAAGTTCTCATACTCTTTATCGGTTACGATGTAGCCACTAGCGTCGCTGCCATCACCTTTGGCTTGGATACAACCATCCACTACATGCCAAGGCTGTGTCAATGTAGTCCCGTTGTAATCTTTCCAACCATCCAATGTCTTTCCATCAAAAAGCAGGACCCATCCGTCAGCGATTTCCTCGGGAGTAAGTGTGTTTTGTTCTTGACTGGCACAAGAGGAAAACAAGGCCAGCGATACCGCACAAGAGGCTAACAAGCTTGTGGCGGCTGTTTTTTTCATTACAGATTCCATGTAAATAAAGAATTTAGGTTGATAAATTGTAACTGAATGGCAAATTTACGTAAATATCTTTGATATCTCTCTCTGTTGGAGGAAAAACGCTTCTCTCCCTAGGAAATACTTCTCCAAGAGCCTATATATTCTTTGTCGGATAAGCTCTATTTCTTAATTTGGCGGCGCTGAATTTATATTCACAGCCGCTGAATATACAAATGCCGCCGCTGATTGTAAAATCAATGGCGATAATTTAAGAATAGAATAGGTACCGATCAGGTTTACCTATAGGTACGCATAAGTTTTATTCTGGCACAATCAACTTTTATATGTTTTTGTGGAAAAGAATCTGGATAATACTTGTTTAATCGAAGAATAATATAGATATTGCATGCATCTAATAAAGACTGAAATACCCTGCAAACCATATGATAACAATAGGCACCTTAAAACTAGATTTAGTTGCGGATCGGGAACCTTTCGTTCATGATTTATATGGTCGTTGGGATACCTTTAACCGAACCTCTTTAGAAGGGATCGTGGATGAGATTTTAAGCCGTTATGATACGGAAGATGAGTTGATCCGGATCGAGAGTTTAGATTTGGATCTAGGTGAGCTAGAAGAAGATGAATTCTATGAGCAATTCCCCCGTAGACTGGCGGAGAGACTGGACGAGACTTTCGCTTCTTATTTGCGAAGTAAAGAAGAGCATCCAGACCGAATAGCAGTTGTTCCCATCAGGCAATCTTGGCTGGAAGAGGAGCGACTCACCTTACCGGAGCTTCTGGATAAATTAGTACGAACATCTTCGATAGAATTAAGTCATTTCCTGCGTGAGAAGGGAAAGGCGCTTACCATTCGTAAACGTCTAGTCTTTCAATTGGATGATATCTATCAAGAACGTTTGGTACATGTGGTGGTACCCTCGGAAAGCTCGTTTATAAACGCTTATGCCCGTTTCTTGCAAGACTCTTATCCCGAGATAAAGCGTCCGGAGATAGGGAAGAATGATTACAGAAACGCTATCTGGATAATCCTATGGGGATATTTATTATCTCAGGATCAAGGCTATTTCAACCGGAAACAAATGGTGACGTACGCACTGCGGGAATTATCCGGCTATTATTCCATTTATTTTCTTATATTAGTGGCACGAATATCAATCTGATGGCATGGATATAGACTCTGACATATTTAAAATTCAATCAAATAATGTATTGCCATCACGAGGAAAGATTCTCATCTCCGAGCCTTTCCTTCGTGATGCCACATTCGGCAGGTCCGTAATTCTGCTTATCGATCATACTGATGAAGGCACGATGGGGCTGATTATCAACAAGCCATTACCGATATTCGTCAATGACATTATCAAAGAGTTCAAATATATCAACGACATACCCTTATACAAAGGTGGCCCCGTTGCCACAGATACCCTGTTCTACCTTCATACCTTGGCAAATATCTCCGGCGCAATACCCGTCAGCAAAGGTCTGTATCTGAACGGAGACTTTGATGAGATAAAGAAATACATCCTGCAAGGCAATAAAGTAGATCAGCACATCCGCTTCTTCCTGGGATACTGCGGCTGGGAAGGCGAACAACTGAATGACGAGCTCAAAGAGAACACATGGCTCGTCTCTAAAGAAGATAAGGACTACCTGATGAACAGTGACACCAAGGATATGTGGAAAGAAGCCTTGGAAAAACTGGGCAGCAAGTATGAAGCCTGGTCCCGCTTTCCACGAGTGCCGACTTTCAATTAATGTTTCTTCGGATTCAGATACTGGAAAATAGCAGCATCTTTGTAACATCCCCCGACTTGCAACCAGTTCTTCAATAGTCCGCATTGAACGAAGCCACATGAAGTAAACAGCTTCATGCAGATTTCATTGTCCGTAGCCACATGAGCATAAAGCTGAGTCAGCGACAAGAAATCAAAGGCATATTCACACAACAACCGCAATGCATCCGAAGCATATCCCTGCTGACGGTCAGCCTTAGAAACGGCAATCCCTACCTCGCCACGAGCATGAAGAGGTACAAAATCAGTGATATCAATCGTCCCCAGCACACGGTGATCAGACCTGCTTATTATCATCAGGCGTAACTGCTTGTCGGCGAATACGTCGCACTGTGAACCTTCTATATATTGCCGCAATACGTAGCGGGAATAAGGGACTGTAAAATTACTGATGTCCCACATGGAAGGATCGTTCTCCATCTCATACATGACATCCAGATCTTCCGGTTCTACCGCCCGGAGATAGATGCGGTCGTTGTTCAAAAAAGACTGTTTCATACCGGCCTACTCTTTATTGATATGAAGTTCGTTACGAAGTCTTTTCTCGCTGGGCAGACAGAAAAGGGAAGCGGTCAGACCGATCAGCATACAGAGGTTTCCGGTGTTGCTGAGAGTCAGATAATAGCACAATACGTTGAGGATGATAGCCGCTTCGAGCAATCCGAGGCGTACCATGCTCCACTGCACATAACGTTTTAATGCAAGGGGAATGGTCATGTAGTCTATTTTCTTTTTCAGTACCAGGCTGAATAGCTTCAATGCAAGCGGCACGCATAAAGCGGTCAGCAGAATGCCAATAGTCTCAAAATAATAGGTAGCCTGCACATTGTCAACCAAAGCTCCCACAGGAAGGAGGTCGAACTCCCCTGCCCCGAGCAAGAATGCGGGAAGCACCCAAAAGAAAACATAACTGATATTCAAGTTTCTCACTGCGCGTTTTATCTGTTCTTCCATGTTAGTTACGATATTCGTTCAAATAATTAATTCAGGTTATACGGTTCCGGTAAAAAGAGTCCGGTTGACAATACTGCGTCCCAGGGTGATTTCATCGGCATATTCCAGTTCGTCGCCAACAGATATGCCACGTGCGATTACGCTCAGTCTGACTCCCATCTTCTCCAGTTTACGGTAGATATAGAAATTGGTGGTATCTCCTTCCATCGTAGTGCTCAAAGCGAGGATGACCTCTTTGATCCCGCCTTCGGATACCCGCTGTACCAGACTCTCAATTTGCAGGTCACTCGGTCCTACCCCGTCCATCGGAGAGATCACTCCGCCCAGTACGTGATAAAGTCCCCGATACTGCTGGGTAGCCTCTACCGCCATCACGTCGCGGATGTTCTCTACCACGCAGACAGTGGAAGCATCACGCTGCGGATTGGCACAAATCTGGCAAGTTTCAGTATCCGATATATTATGGCATATTCTACAATACTTCACTTCACGTTTCAGCGTAATAATGGAGTTGCCGAATGCCTCCACAGTGGCTGTATCCTGCCGGAGCAGATGCAATACAAGCCGCATCGCCGTCTTACGCCCGATGCCCGGAAGTTTGGAAAATTCGCCTACTGCTTTTTCGAGCAGGACGGAAGGATATTGTTGGTTCATATAGACTACAAATGAAATTCGATCTGTTTCGAGCGCAAAGATACGGATTATTGTTTTTTTATACCTATATCAAACGGAATTTGTCGATAAATAGTGCTATTTGATATATAAAAAGGAGCTAAAAGTGTTACCTTTGCAGCCGATATGATGATACTTGTCACTATTGTATGCTATTTTGCAGGGTTATTGTTGATAGCCCACATCACCGGACACAAAGGCGGATCAAATGCAGCGTTCTTTAAAGGAGAAAACAAATCACCTTGGTATGTAGTCTCTTTTGGCATGATTGGCGCTTCTATTTCCGGCGTGACGTTCGTATCCGTACCGGGCATGGTACGGGGAATGGACATGACGTACATGCAAACGGTGCTCGGCTTCTTTTTCGGCTACATGATCGTAGCGCATGTATTGCTGCCGCTATACTACAAGCTAAACCTGACAAGCATCTACGGATATCTCGGCACACGTATCGGCGTACACACTTACCGCACCGGTTCTTTCTTCTTCCTGCTCTCCCGTATGCTGGGAACAGCAGCCAAACTGTATCTCGTCTGTCTGATCCTGCACACTCATGTGTTTCAGGAGATGCATATTCCTTTCTGGGTGATTGCTGTCGGCTCCGTAACCCTCGTATGGATATACACCCACAAAAGTGGAATCAAAACGATTGTATGGACAGATACCCTGCAAACGTTCTGCCTGATCGCAGCCCTGCTTTTCATTATCTACTTCACGATACAGAAGCTGGATACAGGCTTTGACGGCATCGTACAAACCATCCGCAACAGCGAACATAGCCGGATTTTCGTATTCGACGACTGGATTTCCCGCCAAAACTTCTTCAAACAATTCTTTAGCGGAATCTTTATCGTGATCGTAATGACCGGACTCGACCAAGATATGATGCAAAAGAACCTCTCCTGCCGCAACCTGCGCGAGGCCAAAAAGAATATGTACTGCTACGGATTCTCATTCATCCCGCTGAATTTCCTGTTTTTGTGTCTGGGCATCCTGCTGCTTGCCTTAGCCGGGCAAATGCAACTGGAACTGCCGGCTATGAATGATGATATCCTTCCCATGTTTGCCACACAAGGATATCTGGGACATTCGGTACTGATTCTTTTTACGATCGGCATCATCGCCGCAGCTTTCAGCAATTCGGATTCCGCCCTGACTGCCATGACCACCAGCGTATGCATAGACCTGCTAAACACAGAGAAGGACACGGAAGAAGTGGCCCGCCGCAAAAGAAAGAGAGTGCATCTGCTCCTCTCCGTCCTGCTGGCTTTCTTCATCTGTCTGGTGGAAATGCTGAACAACAAAAGCGTGATTGACGCGATCTACATCATCGCATCCTACACATACGGACCTTTACTGGGCATGTTCGCCTTCGGATTATTCACCCGCCGGCAGACAAACGACCGGCTGGTCCCGCTCATCGCCATCGCCTCTCCGGTGCTCTGCTACGCTCTGGACTGGTGGATCAGCAAAGAAACCGGATATAAATTTGGCTATGAATTGCTAATGTTAAACGGAAGCCTTACCTTTGCGGGGATCATGTTGCTGTCCGGAAAAGAGAAAGCGGTAAAAACCCCTTAAAAACAGGTGTTCCAACGTTTATAATAAATAATGATAGAATTTATTATAAACGACGCAATAGTTTATTAGAAATGACAAGAGAGTTTATTAGAAGTAGAAAAACAAAGAAATAAATGACAATAAAATGGAAATAACAAGTGCAGAATTTGTGATTAGCAACACGGACGTAAGGAAATGTCCGACAGGAGTATTTCCCGAATACGCCTTCATTGGCCGTTCGAATGTAGGAAAGTCGAGCCTTATCAATATGCTGACTGCCCGCAAAGGACTGGCAATGACCTCAGCCACACCGGGTAAAACAATGCTTATCAATCACTTCCTGATTAACCAAAGCTGGTATTTGGTCGATCTTCCCGGATACGGCTACGCCAGACGCGGACAAAAAGGCAAAGACCAGATACGTACCATCATCGAAGACTATATCCTCGAACGGGAACAGATGACAAACCTGTTTGTACTGATAGACAGTCGTCTGGAGCCTCAGAAAATAGATCTGGAATTTATGGAATGGTTAGGCGAAAACGGCATCCCTTTCTCTATCATCTTCACCAAAGCAGACAAGTTGAAAGGCGGACGTCTGAAAATGAATATCAACGCTTATCTGCGCGAACTGGGCAAGCAATGGGAAGAACTCCCTCCTTATTTCGTCTCTTCCTCGGAAGACCGCACAGGGCGTACCGAAATCCTCGACTATATAGAAAACATCAGTAAAGAACTCTATAAAAATAAGTAAACGCAAATGAAAAAGAACATTTTATTTATTGCATGGATTGCAATATTCTCATTGACAGCAAGCAACAGTCAGGCACAATCATTAAAAGATTTGCTCAATAAAGACAACATTTCCAAAGTAGTAAACGCCATCACCGGAACACCCGAAACGATAGACATGACAGGCACATGGACTTACAGCGGATCGGCAGTAGAATTTGAATCGGACAATCTGCTGATGAAAGCAGGAGGAGCCGCAGCCGCCACGATGGCAGAAAACAAGTTGAACGAACAACTAACCAAAGTGGGCATCAAAGAAGGACAAATGAGTTTCACTTTCAACGCCGACAGCACCTTTACAAGCACTGTTGGAAAAAAGAAACTGAGTGGTACCTATTCATATAACGCTTCTACCAAACAGGTAGACTTGAAATACCTGAAACTCCTGAACCTGCACGCGAAAGTGAACTGCACCTCCAACTCTATGGACCTGCTGTTCAACTCCGACAAACTACTCAAATTAATGACATTCCTCGGCAGCAAGACAAACAGCACCGCACTGAAAACAGTAAGCTCACTTGCTGAAAACTACGACGGGATGATGCTGGGATTCGGATTAAAGAAATAGTCTTCATTTAGTTCATTCGGCTGGAGAAAATCAGATGAAAAACATGGCGGAAAAAATGGCTTAATAAAAAAACCTAAGCTCTGAAACGCCCATGGATAGGGCGCAA
>ENA-ORTW01004484-ORTW01004484.1-human-gut-metagenome-genome-assembly--contig:-NODE-4484-length-10931-cov-2.645734_pt1 | contig 10931 bp, 8 predicted proteins | sample MGYA00242072_ERZ509193 | MGnify/ENA primary metagenome ERZ509193 (study PRJEB26280, sample SAMEA2338813) | human gut metagenome | biome: human gut; feature: human-associated habitat; material: faeces...
GGCTTTTTGTTTTTATGACTAGGCTCTTCAATTTTAATGATTTCTTAAAAAGCTTCAAATTGTTTCAATGGATGGTAATTCTTCCGGTAAGCTCATCCAGAGAGATTCTGAAAAAATCGGCAATCTCTATGAGCAGGTAGATATCGGGCAGTGTGATTCCACGCTCATAAGCGGAAAGTGATTGGCGGCTGATATTAAGTTTTTGCGCAAGATCTGCTTGTTTTAACTGATTTCTCATACGCAGTCGGCGGATATTTTCGCCTACGGCATTTTCTTCTTTTTTCATTGCAAGGAGGATAGATCCTGTTTTGAAAAACACACAATATATATTGATTTTATCATGCTTTTTCATCAGAGAAATGATATATCCTAAATATGAGTAAAGGCATATCCGGTATTCGGATAGCACGATAAGAAGTATCGGATACAATGGAGAAAAACGATAAGGGGATGTATAGAAGTGCTAGAGAACAGGGTGAAAGAGTTGCGTACTGAACGGGGATTGAGGCAGGGAGATTTGGCCGAAAAGATGAATGTTTCACAGCAGACGATCAGCCGTATAGAAAATGGGGAAAATGTTCTGCCATCGGATATATTGATTCATTTATCAAAATATTTTCATGTGTCAACGGATTACATATTAAAGCTATCGGACGTGAGAATGACACAGGAATATCGTTTGGAAATGGAACAGATGTTATTAAGACACTTTGAATTCTTTTTGAGTTACTGCAGGTTGAACAGGACGAATCAAAAGGTGATCAGCTTTTTGGCTGCGCAGATGGAAAAGGCAGAGGAGAAAAAAATTAAAGAATGAGTTTAAGAGTATATAAGACGGTAAAAGTTTTTAAGTATCAGTCTCATGTTGGTGGATGGGAATCAGTAAGGACAGAACAGATATAAAAGGGAAAATCTTATCAGATTTTTCTTTTTTTTATTTTACCCAAACTGTTTGTTTTATGAAATTATATGATATAATTACGATAATTTATTTGAAATTGTCAATAATATCTGAATAAATGTAAGGAGGATCAGTAATGTTAGAAAAGATAGATTTGAATAAAAAAATGTCAAAGCAGGAATATAGTGAAAGTCTTCCGAAGATAGAGGCGGAACTTGGAAGACTTCAAAGAGAGTGTAAAGATTTAGATATTCCGGTCATGATCGTATTTGAAGGATTCGGAGCATCCGGGAAAGGACTTCAGATAGGAAAGTTGATCCACAGTATGGATCCGCGGGGATTTGAGGTGCATACGATTAAAAATGAGACGGAAGAAGAACGGATGCATCCGTTTTTGTGGAGGTTTTGGATCAAGACTCCGGAAAAGGGAAAAATTGCGGTTTTTGATGGAAGCTGGTATCGAAAAGTGTGGGTAGACCGATTTGAAAAAAGGACGCGGGAGAAAGAACTGAAAGATGATTTTGCGTCGATCAATGCTTTTGAACAGCAGCTTTCAGAAGGGGGAACGCTGATTATAAAACTGTTTTTGGATATTGATCAGGATGAGCAGGAGAAACGTTTTAAAAAATTGGAGAAAAAGAAAGAGACGCAATGGAGAGTGACTCAGGGAGACAAAGAGAGAAATGTTAAATATGACGAGTATGCGTTGATGGCAGAAGAAATGCTGTTTTGTACGGATACGGATTATGCGCCGTGGACAATTATAGAAGCGACTGACAGGCGGTTTGCGACAACAAAAATATATATGACGGTGATACAAGCTATGCAAGAGCAGATCCGACGTCAAAAAGAGAATAGTGCTCTGTTGGAGAAAACAAATAAAATAGTGGAAGAAGTTTGTGAGGAAAAGGAAGTTCAGATCGCACAATATGCAGAAAACAGATTTTCGGAAGTTTCAATCTTGTCAAAAACAGATCTTTCCTGCAGCTATACAAAAGAAGAATATAAGCAAAAACTTGATAAACTTCAGAGGAAGGCGGAGCGGCTTCACGGAGAATTATATAGGAAGAGAATTCCGGTAGTGATCGGATTTGAAGGTTGGGATGCCGCAGGAAAGGGAGGTGCGATTAAGCGTCTGACAGAAAAAATGGATCCTCGGGGATATGTGGTAAATCCGACAGCTTCTCCGAATGAGGTTGAAAAAGCGCATCATTACTTGTGGAGATTTTGGAAGGCGATGCCAAAAGACGGACATGTGGCGATTTTTGACAGGACATGGTATGGTCGGGTGATGGTAGAAAGGATCGAGGGATTTTGTACGGAAGAAGAGTGGAAACGCGCATACAAAGAGATAAATGATATGGAGAAAGATCTGGCAAATGCAGGCGCGGTTATTCTGAAATTTTGGATGCATATTGATAAAGAAGAGCAGAAACGCAGATTTTGCGAAAGGATGGAAAATCCGGAAAAACGATGGAAGATTACGGATGAAGACTTAAGAAACCGTGAAAAATGGGATCTCTACGAGCATGCGGCAGATGAGATGATCATGAGGACGTCTACGGCCTATGCGCCGTGGGTTATTGTGGAGGGAAACGATAAGTATTATGCACGGATCAAAGTGCTTAAGACAGTGACAGATGCGATTGAAAAGAGATTAAAGGAAAGGTGATATTATGACCATCAGGGAGCAGCTTGAACTTCGTGAACTTGAATATTTAAGTTCTTATGCGGCATTAAGCAAAGACTCGAAGGGACGGAAAAGAAAAGAGGAACCGTGTGATATCCGACCGGCTTTTCAAAGAGATCGTGACCGGATTCTTCATTGTAAAGCTTTCCGAAGGCTGAAACAAAAGACGCAGGTTTTTCTTCTTCCGAAAGGAGATCATTATAGAACGCGGCTTACACATACGTTGGAAGTGTCCCAGAATGCGCGTACGATAGCAAAAGCATTGCGTTTGAATGAAGACCTTGCAGAAGCAATCGCTCTGGGGCATGACCTTGGTCATACGCCTTTCGGTCATGCGGGGGAAAGAGCTTTAAATCATGTATATCATTTCGCGCATCAAAAGCAGAGTCTTCGTGTTGTAGAACGGATTGAGAAAGAAGGGCGCGGACTGAACCTGACATGGGAAGTCCGTGACGGAATACTGAACCATCAGACGTCAGGACATCCTCATACTTTGGAAGGGCAGGTTGTCCGCATTTCCGATAAGCTTGCATATATCAACCACGATATGGATGATGCAATAAGAGGAGGAATTCTGACAGAGGATGATATTCCTTCTGATTTGCGGCAGGCTCTTGGAAGTTCGTGTAAAGAGCGGCTTAATACTCTGGTGCATGATGTGATCACGAACAGTATGGATCAGCCGGTTATTAAAATGTCTTCGGAAACGGAACGGGCGATGAAAGATCTGCGGAAATTTATGTTTGAAAATGTATACTTGAATCCGAACGCAAAAGGGGAAGAAGATAAGGCGGTACATATGATCGAACAGCTTTTTGAATATTATGCCGAACATACAGAAGTCCTTCCCCGGATTTTTAAGGAGGCTTTGGAAAATTCGGATGATGAGAAAGAACAGATCATCTGTGATTACATTGCCGGAATGACAGATTCTTATGCGGTTAAAAAATTCCAGGATTATTTTGTGCCCGAAGCATGGAAAATTTAAAAAAATAAAGGAAATCAAAAAGTTTTGTCGAATATAATATATAGGACAATCTTTTATGGAGGGTAAACATGTATTATCCGGATGAATTAATAGAGGAAGTAAGAACGCGAAATGATATCGTAGATGTCATATCCGATTATGTCCGTCTGCAGAAAAAGGGAAGCTCCTATTTCGGACTGTGTCCGTTTCATAATGAAAAATCGCCTTCGTTTTCTGTCAGCAGACAGAAGCAGATGTATTACTGCTTCGGATGCGGGGCAGGGGGAAATGTATTTACGTTTTTGATGGAGTATGAGAATTTTTCATTCATGGAGGCTGTAAAATTTCTTGCAGACAGAGCGGGAATTGCACTTCCGGAGGCCGAATATTCGAAGGAAGCAAAACAAAGGGCGGATTTAAAAGCGTCTATTTTAGAGATAAATAAAATCGCTGCCAGATATTATTATGTGCAGCTAAAGTCCGAAAGAGGAGTGGGAGCACATACATATTTGACGGACAGAGGTTTGACAGAAGAGACGATCACGGCGTTTGGACTTGGATATTCAACAAAATACAGTGATGATCTGTATCAATATTTGAGAGGAAAAGGGTATAGTGAAGATCTGATCCGGCAGGCCGGACTGATCAATACAGATGAACGACAGGGAGTGTATGATAAATTTTGGAAGCGTGTCATCTTTCCGATCATGGATGTAAACAGCCGGGTGATCGGGTTCGGAGGCCGCGTTATGGGGGACGGAAAACCGAAATATTTGAATTCTCCCGAGACGGCAGTGTTCGACAAAAGCAGGAATTTATATGGACTTAACAGAGCGAGGACATCGAGAAAAACTTATTTTTTGCTTTGTGAGGGATATATGGATGTTATCTCTTTGCATCAGGCTGGGTTTACAAATGCCGTGGCATCTCTCGGAACGGCTCTTACATCAGGACATGCTTCTTTGATCAAAAGATATGTTCAGGAAGTTTATCTGACATATGACAGTGATGATGCAGGTACAAGAGCGGCGCTTCGAGCAGTTCCGATACTGAAAGAGGCGGGAATATCGGCAAAAGTAATCCGTATGGATCCGTATAAAGATCCGGACGAATTTATTAAAAATCTTGGCGCGCAGGAATTTGAAAATCGTATCCAAAATGCAAGAAACGGGTTTATGTTCAGTCTTGAAATATTAGAGAGAGAATTTGATATGGCTTCCCCGGAAGGAAAAACTGCTTTTTTCAGAGAGGCGGCAAATAGGCTGCTCTCATTTGAAGATGAATTGGAACGGAACAATTATATCGAGGCAGTTGCATCTGCATATAAAGTAAGCAAAGAGAGTCTGGAAAAACTTGTCGCAAAAACTGCTGTAAGTACAGGACTTGCCCGCCCGGTCACACGCCCGAAAAAAGCCGATGGGGCGGTCTTGCAAAAAGAAGACGGAATTGTTACATCGCAGAAAGTTCTGCTTACATGGATGATCGAAAATGAAAATCTGTATTCAAAGATAAGCAGTTACATAAGTCCGGATGATTTCACAGGAGAATTAAATCGGCGCGTTGCGAAACTTTTATATGAGCAGCATGAAAAAGGAGAACTAAATCCGGCAAAACTTTTGAATCATTTCACATCAGAGGAAGAACATAGGGAAGCGGCTTCTCTTTTTCATACGAAAATCCGCCAACTGAAAACAAAAGAAGAACAGGATCAGGCGTTGAAAGATACAATTTTAAAAGTAAAAGCTCACAGCATCAATGAGCGAACGCTGAATCTGGATCCGTCAGATATGGCCGGATTGCAGCATTTAATGGAAGAAAAGCGGAAGCTTGAGGAACTGAGGCAACTGCATATTTCTATAGATTAAGGATAAAATAAAACAAGATGATCTGCGTATGCGCACAGATCAGGAAGGATGGACACATGGAAGAGAATGCACAGAAATTTGTGGAAAAAATGAACGAGCTTGTCGCTCTGGGAAAGAAGAAAAAAAGTATACTTGATGTTCAGGAGATCAATGACTTTTTTGCGGACATGGAATTAAGCGCCGAACAGATGGAAAAAGTTTTTGAGTATTTAGAAGGACATAATATTGACGTCTTGCGGATCACGGCTGATACGGACGATGATGTAGATATCGACAATATGATCGCAGAGGAAGAAGAAGTCGATATGGAGAATATCGACCTTTCCGTTCCGGAAGGAGTAAGTATTGAAGATCCGGTTCGTATGTATTTGAAAGAAATCGGAAAAGTACCGCTTTTAAGTGCAGAGCGAGAGATTGAACTGGCGAAACGGATGGAAGAAGGCGACGAGGATGCAAAAAAAGAGCTGGCAGAAGCGAACCTGCGTCTTGTTGTCAGCATTGCGAAGCGGTATGTAGGACGAGGCATGCTCTTTCTTGATCTGATCCAGGAAGGAAATCTAGGCTTGATCAAAGCTGTTGAAAAGTTTGATTATCATAAAGGTTATAAATTCAGCACATATGCGACATGGTGGATTCGTCAGGCGATCACAAGAGCTATAGCGGATCAGGCAAGGACAATTAGAATTCCGGTTCATATGGTAGAGACGATCAATAAACTGATCCGTGTGTCAAGACAGCTTCTGCAGGAACTTGGAAGAGAACCGCTTCCGGAAGAAATCGCCAAAGAGCTGGATATGCCTGTTGAGCGTGTTCGGGAGATTTTGAAGATTTCTCAAGAACCGGTTTCGCTCGAAACTCCGATCGGCGAGGAAGAGGACAGCCATTTAGGAGATTTTATTCAGGATGATAACGTGCCTGTACCGGCAGAAGCTGCGGCGCAGACGCTCTTAAAAGAACAACTTGATGAAGTGCTCGATACACTGACCGAAAGGGAGCAGAAAGTATTACGTCTTCGTTTTGGAATGAATGACGGAAGAGCGCGTACATTGGAGGAAGTGGGAAAAGAATTTGACGTTACGAGAGAGCGTATCCGTCAGATTGAAGCAAAAGCTCTTCGGAAGCTGCGCCATCCAAGTCGAAGCAGAAAATTAAGAGATTATCTTGATTAATTATCCGGCAAACAGTGTAACCGAGAAAAGAGGATACAGATGGAATTATCAAAAAGACTCCGTGCAGTTGCAGATCTTGTAACTGCCGGATATCAAGTGGCCGATATCGGAACGGATCATGCGTACATACCGATTTTTCTGACAGAGACAGGAAAAACAGATTATGCGGTAGCAATGGATGTCAATAAAGGACCGCTTAGAAAAGCGCAGGAAAATATTTGTGCGTATAAAATGGAAGAACAGATAGAAACACGTCTCTCAGATGGATTTTCTGCATTGAAAGTACAAGAGGTGCAGTCTGCAGTAATTGCGGGGATGGGTGGAAATCTTGTGATTCGTATTTTGGAGGAAGGGCATGATGTAGTTTCATGCTTAAAAGAGTGTATTCTTCAGCCGCAGTCTGAACCGGATAAAGTAAGAGCCTTTCTTTTGCAGGAGGGTTTTTTCTTTATAGAGGAAGACATGGTTGAAGAGGACGGAAAATACTATCCGATGATGAAAGTCCGGCCTCCAAAGAAGAGCGGAAAGAAAGACGGAATAAAATCGGAAATGTGGAATGACGTACAGCTTCAATATGGAAAGCTTCTTCTTGAAAAGCGTCATCCGGTGTTAAAGCGTTATTTGGAACGGGAGATTCGTATCAGAACAGATATATTAAAGTCGATTGAAAAGAAAGATTCTCAGAAGATACAAGTGAGAAAGCGGCAATTGGAAGAAGAATTAAATATTGCAGAGAAAGGGATGGAATACTATGCTTTGTAAAGAGATCATTCAAGTGATAGAGGCGTCTTATCCGAAAGAAGCGGCGCTTGATTTTGATAATGTGGGACTTTTGGCAGGGCGGCTGGAAAAAGAAGTAAGTAAGGTTTATCTGGCGCTCGATGCGACAGAAGAGGTGATCGATAAGGCGATTGCATTAGGAACAGATATGCTTATTACGCATCATCCTCTTATATTTTCCCCAATGAAGAGAGTGACAGATGAAGATTTTATAGGACGCCGTGTTGTAAAGCTGCTTCAAAATGACATTTCTTATTATGCAATGCACACAAATTATGATGTGCTTGGCATGGCGAAGCTGGCAGAAGATATTCTTGGTATTGAGAAAACATATGTGCTTGATGTGACAATGGAAAAAGACGGAGCAGAAGAAGGAATCGGAAGAATCGGAATGCTTGAGCGGGAAATGACATTGGAAGAATGTTGTCTCTATGTGAAGCATAAATTGAAATTGGGAAGTGTGAAAGTGTATGGAGATATGAAAAAAAATGTACATTGTCTTGCTGTTTCTCCCGGGGCGGGAAAGTCGGCGATAATGCCGGCGATAAAAAAAGGAGCAGATGTGCTTGTGACAGGCGACATAGGTCATCATGACGGTATTGATGCGGTTGAACAGGGGTTGGCGGTCATTGATGCGGGACATTATGGAACAGAGTATATATTCATAGACGATATGAAATGCTTTTTACATGAAAAACTTCCGGTATTGGATGTGATGTCGATTCCGATAGTTCATCCATTCCAAGTGCTTTAAAAGGTGGACTTTATTTGGGTAAAAGGAGTGTGTTCCGGAAAATGGAGAAAAAAAAGTATAATATTACAGTAGGTAACGAGACAAAAGAATTTGAGGAAGGAACAACATATCAAGCTGTTGCAAAAGAGTTCTGCGGTAGTTTTTCTCATCCTGCCGTTCTTGCAGTGGAAGGAGAAAACAGACTGCAGGAACTAAGAAAAACAGTTGAGAAAGACTGTGAATTGAAGTTTATTACGACAGCAGATGCAATCGGACATGAAACTTATAAAAGAAGTTTGTGCTTTCTTCTTGTAAAAGCGGTTCATGATGTGGCAGGACATGATAAGATCGAACGCGTCAGAATTCATTTTTCGGTGGATAAAGGATATTATTGCACAGTTGACGGAGATATAAAAATTACAGAGCAGTTCCTTGCGGATGTGGCGAAGCGGATGCGTTGGCTCTCAGATGAAAAAATTCCGATTAAAAAGAAGACAATTCATACAGATGATGCGATCGAATTATTTCACAGACATGGAATGTATGATAAGGAAAAATTATTTGAATACCGGAGGGTTTCAAAAGTAAACATATATAGTATTAATGAGTTTGAAGATTATTATTATGGATATATGGTTCCGAGTGCCGGATATTTAAAATATTTCAAATTATATTTGTATGATGAAGGGTTTGTAATTCAGATGCCGACCCAGGGTGAGCCGGAAAAAGTACCTCCGTTTGAACCACAGAACCAGCTGTTTCATGTGTTACAGGAATCAACGAAATGGGGAGATGCTCAGGGAATAGAAACGGTAGGTGATTTGAACGATAAAATTACCAGAAGTGATGTGAATGAACTGGTACTGGTACAGGAAGCGCTTCAGGAAGAAAAAATAGCGCAGATTGCGGAACAGGTCAGAGTACGTTCGGATGTTCGGTTTGTACTGATCGCGGGGCCGTCTTCCTCCAGTAAGACAACGTTTTCTCATCGTTTGTCTGTACAGCTCAGGGCGAATGGACTGTGCCCGTATCCAATTGCAGTGGACAATTATTTTAAAGAACGTGAAGAGACTCCGAAAGATGAGAATGGCAATTATGACTTTGAGGGGCTGGGAGCGGTAGATGTAGAACTGTTTAATCGTCAGCTTCAGGAACTTCTTGATGGAAAAGAAGTGGTAATACCAGAATTTAATTTTGTCACGGGACACAAAGAATATAAGGGCAGACCGAAAAAGTTAAAGGAAAATGAAGTGCTTGTAATAGAAGGAATTCATTGCCTGAATCCGGAATTAACCAGAAATCTTCCGGATGAGAACAAGTTTAAAATATATATCAGTGCACTCACGCAGCTGAATATTGATGAACATAATCGGATTCCGACAACAGATGGGCGTCTGATCCGCAGAATTGTCCGAGATGCGAGAACGAGAGGAACTTCTGCAAAAGAAACTATCCGTATGTGGCCGTCTGTACGAAAAGGTGAGGAGTGTAATATATTCCCATATCAGGAGGAAGCGGATGTGATGTTCAATTCTGCATTGATTTATGAACTGGCAGTATTGAAACCATATGTAGAAGCACAGCTTTTTGGAATTGAAAGAGAGTGTCCGGAATATCTGGAAGCGAAACGCTTGTTAAAGTTCCTGGATTATTTTGTAGGGATCGGAAGCGAGAATGTGCCGGCAAATTCACTTTTAAGGGAGTTTATCGGTGGCGGATGTTTCCATGTATAATGTATAAAGTATAAATGCAAAAGAACCTGTCATCGTCAGCTTCTTTTGCATTTTTTGGTATAACAAAGTATGCAAGAGAAGTTGCCGGTGGCAAGTTCTATGTATCAACATGCGTTCGGAAGAAGCAGTCACCTATTAAAGATAAATATTTTTGAGATATTCAATACGCGAAGTCATATTCTGCATCAGGAGATCTGTAAGTGTAATTGCAGCCATGGATTCCACTACAACAACCGCACGTGGAACGATAACCGGATCATGTCGTCCAGAAATAGCAATTTCGATGTTTTCTCCGGCAGTGTTTACTGTTTTCTGTGGTTGGGAAATAGATGGTGTCGGTTTGATGGCTGCGCGTAATATAATGGAACTTCCATCGCTGATACCGCCGAGAATCCCCCCACTATGGTTGGTCTGCTTCAAAACTTGTCCGTTTTCGGAGATGAAAGAATCATTGTTGATACTTCCTTTGGAAGATGTAACAGAGAATCCATCACCGATTTCTACACCTTTGACAGCCCCGATTGACATAACGGCTTTGGCGAGGGAAGCATCCAGTTTGTCAAAAACGGGCTCCCCGACACCTGCGGGCATACCTTCAATAATACATTCAATCAGACCGCCGGACGAATCCTGATCAGAAATACATTGTTCCAAATAGGCAGCTGCCTGCTGTGCGTATTCCGAATTTGGCATATAAAGGCGGTTTTCATTAATTACAGAATAATCATAGGCATCGGAAGGAATGGATACAGGACCGATTGCTTTGGTATAGGTAGTAAGTTTTATTCCAAGACATTCAAGAATGCGGGAAGCGACAGCTCCGCCGGAAACGCGTCCAATAGTTTCTCTTCCGGAAGTACGTCCGCCGCCGCGATAGTCACGTAATCCGTATTTTTTATCAAATGTATAATCGGCATGCCCCGGACGATAGCAGTCTTTGATGTTGCTGTAATCATGAGAACGCTGATCGTTATTACGGACTACGAGAGAAATAGGTGTTCCGGTCGTATACCCTTCAAAAACGCCGGAAAGAATCTCGACTGTATCCGATTCTCTGCGGGCAGTAGTGAATTTACTTTGACCAGGTTTTCTG
>ENA-ORTW01004492-ORTW01004492.1-human-gut-metagenome-genome-assembly--contig:-NODE-4492-length-10908-cov-3.280383_pt1 | contig 10908 bp, 10 predicted proteins | sample MGYA00242072_ERZ509193 | MGnify/ENA primary metagenome ERZ509193 (study PRJEB26280, sample SAMEA2338813) | human gut metagenome | biome: human gut; feature: human-associated habitat; material: faeces...
GCCGCACCGGCGGTCGGAAAGAAATTACCGTTCTCAATACCGATTGTCTTTTTCAGCAGGGCATAGATAGTCTTTTCGTAGAACTTGTACTTCAGATGAAGCATCAGAGGCGGCGTCTTGCCCACACGCAGGTAATCGATGTTATGCATCTTGCCTACTTTGATGGCGTCCAGCATCATTGCTTTCCGCAATCCGGTTTCCTGCGCAATCTTTTCCTGTACGCCCGCATAAACCTTCTCCCAGAAACGGGGAACGCTGCACATCAATGTAGGACGCACTTCCTTGATAGTAGTCTGAATATCCGCCGGACGAAGATTGATACAAACCTGTACCCCTCTATGAATACAGAGATAAGTCCAGGCTTTCTCAAACACATGCGTCAGCGGAAGGAAGTTCATGGATACATCCTTATCCGTCATGGCGGTCAAACGAATATCATGGATACGGATAGCCTCTCTGTAATTGAAGTGGTGTAACATCACGCCTTTCGGCTCTCCGGTAGTACCGGATGTATAAAGGATATTCGCGAGGTCGTCATCCGATGCGCGGGCGCTACGCTCTTCCACAACATCATTGTGGGGAAGCCCCTCACCCAATGCGAGAAAATCATCGTAGTAAATGGATGTCTTATCGCGGGGATCGAGCACCACGCTACGGTCGAAGATAATAAGTTTCTGCAAAGAATGGCAAAAACCGAATGCGCTGAAAGCGGCATCGTACTGAAACTGCTCGCCTACGAAAAGGAAACGTATCTGAGCGTCATTAATAATATACTGCGCCTGAGCCGAAGAACTGGTAGCATACAACGGTATGGTCACCAGACGATTGGCAAAAGCCGCAAAATCAGTAAATAAACATTCCGGTTTATTTTGTGAGAAGATACCGATATTTCTCTGTTCCTCTACACCCAAAGCCACCAACGCATTGGCTGCCTGACGTACCGTTTGAGAGAATTTATTCCAAGTGATGGGTATCCATTGTGATGTTTCATAGTCCCTGTATTTAAGGGCTACTTTGTCTCCATACTTCTCTGCCTGACGATGTACCATGACAGACAAATGATGATAAGTCATATTTTTAATAAATTGGTAAATATGGGTGCAAAGGTATTAGTTTTATTTGAAACTATCTCCCTTTTTCGGGATTTATCCGTAAGTTTGCAGAGTAATAACGAATATATAACTAATCTTGACGATGACAACCGACATACAGACTTTAGTTTCCGAAGCAACCGGACTGCTTAAATCATTGATAGCTATCCCCTCATTAAGCCGCGAAGAAGAACAGGCCGCGGACTTTTTACAGAACTATATCGAAATGCAGGGAATGACAACCGGAAGAAAAGGTAACAATATATGGTGCCTCGGCCCGATGTTCGATTTGAATAAACCGACGCTGCTGCTCAATTCTCATATCGATACGGTGAAACCCGTAAACGGATGGCGGAAAGCTCCGTTCAGCCCGTCGGAAGAAAACGGAAAGATTTACGGTTTAGGAAGTAACGATGCCGGAGCAAGCGTAGTCAGCCTGTTGCAGGTGTTCCTGCAACTTTGCCGGACTACACAGGCATACAACCTGATTTATCTGGCTTCCTGCGAAGAAGAAGTATCGGGCAAGAACGGCATAGAGTCCGTATTGCCGGAACTGCCTCCCATACAATTCGCCATTGTGGGCGAGCCTACGGAGATGCAACCCGCCATTGCCGAAAAAGGGTTAATGGTACTGGACATCACCGCTTACGGCAAATCGGGGCATGCCGCCCGAAACGAAGGCGATAACGCCATATATAAAGTATTAAACGATATCGCCTGGTTCCGCGACTACCGTTTCCCGAAAGAATCGTCTTTATTAGGCCCGGTAAAGATGAGTGTAACCATGGTAAATGCGGGAACCCAGCATAATGTCATACCCGACCGCTGTACATTTGCGGTCGACATCCGCAGCAATGAATGCTATACCAACCGGGAACTTTTCGACGAGATACAGAAGCATATCGGTTGTGAAGCCAAAGCCCGGTCTTTCCGTTTGAGTTCTTCGCATGTTTCTCCCAAACATCCGCTGGTAAAAAAGGCTGTTGCGATGGGCAGAACGCCATTCGGTTCCCCTACTCTTTCAGACCAGGCGCTGATGTCCTTCCCGTCCATGAAAATGGGACCGGGCAAGAGCAGCCGTTCCCATACGGCAGATGAGTTTATCTTCATCAAAGAGATTGAGGAAGCCATTACACTCTATCTGGATTTGCTGGACGGGGCGGCAATATAAGGCTACCTGTTCAGCCAGGGCTCGGGATTCAGTTTCTCCTTTTCACGGCGTAGCTGGAAATGAAGTACCGTACGTCCGCCGTCAGCTCCATCCGAGAATACCTGACCGATAGCTTGCTTGGTAGTAACCGTGTCACCTTGTTTAACGGAAGCGGAAGACAGGTTGCAGTACACTGAAATATATGCTCCGTGGCGGATAAGGATATTAAACAGCCCGTTCAGTTTGAATACGGCCGCCACCTTACCGTTAAAGATGGCGCGAGCCTGCGCTCCCGGTTTTCCCTGAATGTCGATGCCTTTATTATCCAACTTGACATTGCGCAGTCCTTCCACCGCATATTGCCCGTAATGACTGGTTATGATATAAGCTCCGCTGATAGGCATAGGCAACTTGCCCCGATTATTGGCAAAGTCGCCGGATAGCTCACGGTCGGCCTTACTCATGGTATAAGTTTCCAGAGGAGCAGCTTTGTTTTTGGAAGCGGACGCCGCCGACTTATCCGTTTTCGCCCCTTCTTTCTTACGGGCAGCCGCTTCGCGGCGCGCTTCTTCGGCGGCGCGTTTGCGGGCTTTCTCTATTTCTTCGGCAATCAGGCGGTCGATACGCGCATTGAGTTGATTGGCCTCGCGGCGCTTCCTGGCAATCTCGTTCTGCAATCCGCGTTGTTTCTTCTGCAAGCTGGTTACAAGGGTACGTTTTTCTTTCTCCTGCGCTTCCAGTTTTACTTTCTCGGCCTCACGCTCTTTCAGCAAATCGGCTTTGGCGGTCCGCACCTGCCTGAGTTCCGCCTTTTTCTTATTGACTTGTTCCTGCTTTTTCAGCACTTCTTCACCTTGCAGACGCTGGTAAGTGGCATACTCACGCACATAGCGCAAGCGGCGATAGGTCTGCGCCAAACTCCGGGCAGAGAAAATAAACATCAGTTTCTCCTCGATGGAACGGTTCTTATAAAGGTATTGAACGGATGACTCGTATTTCTTCTTCTTATCCTTTAAGTCACGCTGCAATTTTCCTAACTGGCGTTCCAACGACGATAACTCACGGTCTATCGCCTCCACATCCTTGTTTATAGTAAGGATATAGCGTTTGCGCTCCTCTATCTGGCCTGTCAAAGCGGCAAGTCCGTTCAGCTGGCTGCTTACGGTTTTCTTTGTGGTTTTCAGAAGTGTTTCCGATTCGGTAATCTGCTTTTGCAAAGCGCCGCGCTTGCTTTCCAATTCCTTTATCAGCCTGTTAGACTGCGCGAGGAGCGGAAAAGCCATACAGAAACAACTTATAAAAATACAAAGCAAACGTCTCATAGGCTCATCAGCATTTCTAATATTTCATTTAACTCTACCTGCGTATACTTTGAAGACAATTCGGTAGGCGTCAGAGAAAACGAATCATTGGAAAAGTCGGACAACTCGACTTTGCCTTTCTCCAAAGAGGGAATACCCAGCTCCTTTCCCGACAAATCTTTCTTGCCGTCGGGTTTGGAAGCGTCAAACAGAATCTTTTCCAAATGGGCAAAGTCGGCTTTCTTCGGCAACACATCCTTCAATTCCTTACGGGTAGCACGCACATAACGTTTGCCCATACGGTCTACCAGTAATATCTCTTCGGGCGTCACTTCCATGCGCGCCACCTCTGTACGTATGATGGGCATCAGGAAAGAGAGCTGCATCCGTTCGCCGCTTATCAACTTCATCGTGCCGTTTACGGTAAAAACCGCATCTTTGGTAGGAACCGTCAACTTCACCTTAGACGACAGATAGCGGGCGCTTTCGGGTAATTTGGACGTCTCCGCCTTACGAGAGGTTTTACAACCCGCCAGACAGCAGAGGAGAAAGAGCATGAAGAACAGCGTCTTACTATTGAATTTCGTTTGTTTCATCGCCTTATTACTTTTATCATTTACACTTTACCGCCTTACTTATCGCTGATATACTTCTTCTTCTGAATCTTCTGTTTCAGCGTTTTGGACTTACTGCCTATCTCCAATGCCTGTTTCCAGTATTCCAAGGCCTTGTCCGCGTCACCTGTCATATAGTAGATATCACCGCAGTGTTCCACGATAACATCGCTTTTGCCGCCATCATTCTTCATGGCATCGTCTATATACAAACGGGCTTCGGCATAGTTGCCTTTCTCAAACAGAATCCAGGCGTAAGTATCTAAGTAAGTGGCATTATCAGGTTCCGCCTTTACCGTCTTATAACTCATCTCCTCGGCTTTATCCAGATTACGACGCTCGACAGACAGGTAATAAGCGTAATTATTCAAGGCGCCGATATTGGAAGAATTATACACCAGCGCCGAATCATAAGCGGCATAGGCTTCCGTATTCAAATCTTTCGTATGATAAGCATCTCCCAAAATGGAATAGAAATCCGAAACGACTTCTTTCTTACTGTCCGCCGTGATTTGCGTCAACGCTTTTTGGCAGATGGAAATCACATCATCTGTCCGTTCCGCCTGATTATACGCAATAGCCAGATAGAAATAGAATTCCAGCATTTCAGGATTGGTTTCAACACCGGCTTCGCATAAATCAATCACATCCTTGTAATCCTCTTTGCGTACCGCCTCACCCAGTAGCATCATACGTGCGGCCGTATTGGTAGGGTCGATTGTCAATACCTGACGCAGTACCGGAAAGGCTTCTTTGTTCATTCCTTTAGACAAGAGATACTGGGCGTAAAGCATCGATATCCCGGCATCGTCCGGTTCCTGTTCCAGAATACGGTCGAAAAGGTTGATAACCCGCGTACTATCCTTGCCGTCCTGCTCATTCTGCACTACGAACTGACGCATTACGTTCAGTTTTGTTTCCGAAGGAACTTTCTTGTTGAGCAATAAAGTATCCAACTGCCGCTGGTAGAGGTCTTTCTGACCGGTCGCCTCATAATAGGACGCCAGCGAATACATCGCCATAGCATTATCCGGCTCGGCATTCAGCACCTTGCGGTACACGTTATATGCTTCTTCCTTCTTTCCGTTCTGCATATACACGTCTCCCAACACAACCTGATAACGGGAATCCATCGGATACTCCGCAACCAGACTCTCTATCTCATGGAAAGCATTCTTGTTATCTTTCATTTGCAGGTAAATACGGAACTTCTCCATACTCAACTGCTCGCTTTTGCCCATCTTCCCCTCAATCCGGTTCAAGGTGGCAATCACTTTATCGTACTTCTCCTGCCGGTTATAAATATCCAGCAAGGCATAAAGCGGATCCAGCTTGTCAGTGAAACGCACGGACATATCTTCCAGCAACTTCATGGCCTTCTCCTTCTCGTCCTGTTGCTGATAAAGATTTGCCAGTCCCTGGCTGTACCAATAATTATCCGGATCATTCTCCACGGCTTTCTCCAATGCGGCCTGACCCTGAGGCGCTTGTTTCAAGTACAAATAATACTGAGCCAGTTCATATAAAGCCGACGAAGCATTCGGATTGATAGTCAGGCAATGCTGCAACAAATCAAAGGCCGCGTCATAGTCTTTCTGAACCTTCAGGCGGGCTGCCTCCAAAAAGAAGTAATCGTACTTACGCTGCTGTTCCGGAGTGAGCACAACAGCCTCTGCCGGCCGTACCTTCATCTTCTGCCGGGAAGTACCGCAGGAAACAAACAACACACAGGCCAATAAGCATCCGATTATTTTAATATTCTTATTTCTCATTCAAGCATCCTGTTATACGCCCGTATGTCCGAAGCCACCGGCACCGCGTTCCGTTTCATCCAACACATCCACTTCCTGCCATACGGCCTGCTCATGGCGGGCAATCACCATTTGGGCGATTCGTTCTCCATCCTCAATCATAAATGTTTCCGAAGAAAGGTTCACGAGGATGATACAGATTTCACCGCGATAGTCGGCATCGATAGTACCCGGAGAGTTCAATACCGAAATACCTTTCTTGATAGCCAAACCGCTGCGGGGACGGATTTGCGCCTCAAAACCTGCCGGCAAAGCGATGTACAGCCCCGTAGGCACCAGGCAACGCTGCAATGGCTCCAAAGCCATCGGTTCGGAAAGATTGGCACGGATGTCCATTCCGGCGGACAATTCGGTAGCATACGCAGGCAACGGATGTTTCGACTTATTTATAATTCGGACGGTCATACTATTATTTGCCATTTTAATGAAGTTACGATTGAGATTACTTTAATTCACTATTTAACGGGCAAAATTACGGATTTTGAAGCAAATAGTCATACATTTGCAGTTAAATAATAAGAAAGTAATAACATGATGGACTGGAATACCCTCATATCCGCCAAACGATTCGGTTTGGAAGAGTTTCATAAAGAGCGTCACGAGAACCGTTCTGAATTTCAGCGGGATTACGACCGCCTCATCTTCTCCGCGCCCTTCCGGAGGTTACAGAACAAGACACAAGTGTTCCCCTTGCCCGGCAGCATATTCGTGCACAATCGCCTGACACACAGTCTGGAAGTTTCCTGTGTAGGCCGTTCGCTGGGCAATGACGTAGCCAAAGCCATCCTTGCCCGCCGCCCCGAATTGCAAAGCTCTTATCTGCCGGAAATCGGTTCCATTGTTTCCGCCGCGTGCCTGGCTCACGATTTGGGCAATCCGCCGTTCGGACATTCCGGCGAACGCGCCATCTCCACGTTCTTTTCGGAAGGAAAGGGATTGGCTTTGAAAGAGAAACAGCCCGACGGGGAACAACTCACCCCGGCGCAATGGGAAGACCTGACACACTTTGAAGGAAACGCGAACGCTTTCCGTCTGCTTACCCACCGGTTTGAAGGACGCCGCAAAGGCGGCTTCGTCCTGACCTATTCCACCCTTGCCGGCATTGTAAAATACCCCTTTTCATCGAGTTTGGCAGGACAAAAGTCCAAATTCGGGTTCTTCACCACCGAGGAAGAAAGCTTCCGACGGATAGCCGAAGAACTGGGCATGAAAAAGCTTAATGACTCGCCTCTGAAATATGCACGCCACCCGCTTGTTTATCTGGTAGAAGCCGCAGATGACATCTGCTATCAGATGATGGATATCGAAGACGCTCACAAACTGAAGATTCTCACCACGCAAGAAACACAGGATTTACTTTTATCCTACTTCCCCGACGAGCGTAGAGCGCATATACTCGATACTTTCAAGATTGTGAGCGACACCAACGAGCAGATTGCCTATCTGCGCTCTTCCGTTATCGGACTGCTTATCGGAGAATGCACCAAAGCGTTCCTCGACAATGAAGCGCGGATTTTAGAGGGAGAATTCGAGGGCAGCCTCATCAAACATATTACCGAACGGCCTGCCGCAGCCTACAAACATTGCGCAGAGGTGTCTTTCCGGAAGATATACCGTTCGCGTGATGTATTGGATATAGAACTTGCCGGTTTCCGCATCATCAGCACTTTGCTCGAGCTGATGATTGATGCGGTATGTTCACCGGAAAAAGCATACTCGCAGTTGCTCATCAACCGGGTGTCCGGTCAATACAATATGAAAGCGACCGCGCTGTATGAAAGAATACAGGCCGTACTGGACTACATCTCCGGCATGACGGACGTCTTTGCCCTCGACCTCTACCGGAAAATCAACGGGAACAGCCTGCCTGCGGTATAACTATCTGCTTGGGAAGAATATCTTATTCGCTCCGGAAGTCAGATTACACGATTCCGGCTCGTTTTCGATGAATGACTGGATATGGCGAATACGCTTTTCCGCCAGGATTTCATCGACAGCGATTAAGATACCTGTCTCTTCCACATCACCGAAACCGTAATTAATAGCCGTACCGAACATACGCATTGTCGGGCTAAGGCTCATATACGCATTTACCAACGGCGGAATATTGTATCCCAGTTTACGGATTTCACCATTTAAAATCTTATAGTCTTCTTTAAATGTATCCTTACAGAATAAAGTAGCCAACTCATTTTCGTCAGATTCCAATTGCAGCGGTTTCATCGGAGTAATCAGGCTGTCTTTATCGGCGAAATGCTTCTTCAAGAAATAAAGAATCATGTCACGTCCCTTACGGATATAACTGGGGTACATAGTCACCTTTCCAAAGAAATACTTCACGTTGGGCATAACCACTGTCAGCGCGCCCAAACCGTCCCACAGATTATCCAGCGCAAACAGGCCTTTACTGTCGCGGCGGGTAGACTGATATTCGAGCGTCACGAACGAACGTCCGAGCTCAATGGTAGTGGGAAGATATTCATTCAGGAACTTCTCGGAGAAGTTAAACATGTGCGCAGTAGCCAGAATCGGCGCGCCGTGCTCGTCGAAACGTACATCCGTACCGAGAATATAACGATAACCGCCTAATATTTCTTCCGCTTCCGGATTCCAGACAATCAATTGTTTATAAGGATTATCCATCAAGTCATATTCGTCGAGGTCCATGGACATCCCTGTTCCGCCACCGGCAGCACGAAATGCTATCTCACGCAGACGTCCGATTTCCTTCATCGTATTAGGTGAATCCTGAGCGGTAACAATGTATATCTGATTATTACTCTTATTCGTCATGCGCAAGCGTTTGTCTTCGGTCAACTCCGCCTTCAGCAATTCTTTGCTTATCGGTGCAATAATATCTTCCATCTTCCGAGCTTCTATTTTTTAATATTCAATGTTCAACTTATAATTTATACACGATATCCTTCACATACTGCGCCCACTGCGCAGGTGTTTTCGTCTTATCGAATGTTTGCCAGGGAATAGGCTTGCCTATCGTAATGGTAAATGTCTTATGGCGGTTCTTCAACATCTCGTCCGCCAGATACAGCATAGCGATATTGAACTTGATGCCTGACAGTTTGCAGAGATTGGCCAGATTATAAAAGAAATTGGAGTTACGGCCTTCAAAATGAATGGGCACTACATCGCGGTGCGCTTCAACGCTCTTCACAATAAACGTCTTTTTCCAATCCAAGTCGCGGATAACTCCATTCCGGCGCCGCGAGCAAAGCCCGGCAGGAAACATAATGAGTTGGTCGTCCGACGCAAATCCGGCCTCTACCATTTTCGGAAAGTCCTTAGCCTGTTTGCCGGTCTTGTTAATAGGTATGCAGAGAGGAGCCAATCCACGCAGGTTCATGAGCAGGTCATTCACCATATATTTCACCTTTCCATCGTAAAAAGTACCGAGTACGTAGCCTAACGCCACCCCGTCCTGTCCGCCCAAAGGGTGATTGGAAACAAAGGTATAAAGTCCGTCTTTCGATAAGTTCTCCTCGCCCTTCACTATCAGTTTGGCATCCAGAAAGTCCAGGCAAGCCTGCAGGAACTCCACCCCCACTTTATCTTTCGACTCTCTCAGAAAAACATTCAATTCATCTTGATGAACGATGCGCTTCAAATAAGACACGACAAACTTAGGGATATACTTCACATGCTTCGGAGCTTTCTCCCGAAGAATCTTATCAATGTCAATCAAAAATAAAGAGTCGTCAGCCATTCTTTTTATGATGAAATGATTGCGCAAAATTAACGCATCTTTTTAATTAAATGCAAATAATCGATAGAAAACTACACCCAAAATCTATCAAATAGCACCTAAAATCTATCAATTGATAGTTTTTACCCCAAAGATTGCTTAAAAACCACCCGACACAAAGCCGAAACTTTCGTAAACTTGCAATGCTGAAAGGCTAAACGAACAAGTAACCATTTAACAAAGCACATTATGAATAGTATTACATTTAAAAAAGATCTGCTCGGAGTTCAAAACGATTTATTACGCTTCGCGTACAAGCTCACCTCCGACCGTGAAGAAGCAAACGACCTTCTTCAAGAAACATCTCTCAAAGCTTTGGATAATGAAGATAAATACATGCCCGATACTAATTTCAAAGGTTGGATATATACGATCATGCGTAACATCTTTATTAACAATTATCGTAAGGTTGTACGCGACCAGACATTTGTAGACCAGACAGATAATCTTTATCATCTGAACCTGCCACGCGATACCGCTTTTGAGAGTACGGAAAGCGCATACGACCTGAAAGAGATGCACCGCATCGTCAACGCATTGCCACGCGAATACAAAGTTCCGTTCTCCATGCATGTTTCCGGTTTTAAATACCGCGAGATAGCCGAAAAGCTGGGACTTCCGTTAGGAACCGTAAAGAGCCGTATATTCTTCACCCGCCAGAAATTACAACAAGACCTGAAAGATTTTGTTTAATCAATATCCCATATAAAATCATCCCATGAGATAAATGTATTTGTCTCATGGGATGAATCTTTTTGTCCCGTAAGATGATTTTATCCGTCTTACGGGACAAAATCATTCGTACAGGGAGACGATTATAAGCCCCTCACAAAATCACAGGGTTCACCCGCCAAGCGCCGTCAACAGGAAGCCGTGAAAGGTGAAGGGAATATAAGCGAACATTGTTTTATCCGAAACACACTATCCGTCCGGGATAAACGCACCATGTATTTCCACTAAACAGATAATGCGTTTCCGGCCGACAGACCATGCGTTTCCCCGGAGGATATTTTACTTTCCTACGAGGATAAATTCATTTGATACGCCTTTCATCACACATCCGTCCCGCCTGCCGGAGCAACCCATCCGCCCGCACCAATCCCCCACCAATCAAGCGACGCAACACTCTGTTCATTTTCAACAGAATAAGTAATCAACATGCTGTTGAAAACTTCTAAGTA
>ENA-ORTW01004494-ORTW01004494.1-human-gut-metagenome-genome-assembly--contig:-NODE-4494-length-10906-cov-2.374896_pt1 | contig 10906 bp, 9 predicted proteins | sample MGYA00242072_ERZ509193 | MGnify/ENA primary metagenome ERZ509193 (study PRJEB26280, sample SAMEA2338813) | human gut metagenome | biome: human gut; feature: human-associated habitat; material: faeces...
ATACTACCTTCAGGAGGATACAAATTAATATGGTCAAATTAATCGAAACAGTATACAATTTTTTATGGGGAGATTTACTCACCGCACCCTTACCCGGCGGCGGAACACTCCCCCTTTCACTTTTAGTCATTTTACTAATTCCTACCGGAGTGTATTTCACAATCCGTACAAAGTTTCTGCCAATACGTCTCTTTAAAGATATGGTTGGCGCACTTTTCGAAAAAAAAGACGAAGAACAAAGCGCACTTTCCGTCATCCAGACTTTGATTGTTTCCACAGCAACTCGTGTTGGAATGGGCAATCTGGTCGGTGTAGTTGCCGCAATTTCCGCTGGCGGAGCTGGTGCTGTTTTCTGGATGTGGGTTACTGCCCTTATCGGTTCTTCCACCGCTTTTATCGAAGCAACTTTATCACAGATTTATAAAGAAAAAGACCCTCTATATGGAGGATATCGAGGAGGACCTGCTTACTACATTCATCGATATTTTGAAGAAAAATCCGGCAAGAAAAAACGTTATGTACTTCTTTCCGTACTCTTTGCCATTTCCGGCCTTATATGCTGGTGCGGCATCAGTCAGGTAGTAAGTAATTCCGTAGCATCTGCTTTTAAAAATGCTTTTCACATTCCACCGATTTACACTACAGTTATTCTTGTAATACTTGCCGCAATTATCGTACTTCGAAAAAATGCAACCGTAAAAGTTTTGGATATTATCGTTCCCATCATGGCTGGATTTTATTTACTGATTACATTGTTTATTATCATCACAAATATCACACAGCTCCCTGGTGTATTTGAACGAATCTTTTCTGAAGCTTTTGGTTTCCGTCAGGTAGCCGCCGGGGGATTCGGTGCCGTCCTTATGAATGGAATCAAACGAGGCCTTTTTTCAAACGAAGCCGGTTCTGGTTCTGCCCCTTGCGCAGCCGCAGCCGCTGTTGCCGCAGTTGTTCCCGCAGCCGCAGCTGTTGCAGCCGCAGTTACTGTTGCAGCCCCAGCTGTTTCCGCCGCAGCCCCAGATGATGATCAGGATCAGGATGATCAGCCGGCCGTTAGAACATACTTTTAATAGAGCATTCCAGATTTGCCGGAAAGTTTTTCCCTCTCCGCTGTGTTGAGCACTTTTATAGAAAAACCAGATCGCTATGAGAGCCAGAAAGGTCATACTGGCCGAAAAATAATTCAAGGTGATCAATCCTTCATTCCCTAAAGCCTCTCTAAGGGGTTTTACAATGGTTTTACCCGAGAATGCACCGATATTGACCATGCCGTAAAAGATGGCGAATCCTTTGGCCCGGGTAGCTTCTGTCGTTTCTTTGGCCACCGTTCCCGAGATTACACTTTTGATAAAAGCTCCTCCGATGACGATCAGAGCCATAATCGGGATAATGCCGTATTGCAGGCCACTCTCGGTGAGGCCTTTAAAGACGGTGGTATGCCCATATTCTACCAGTCCGGCACTTTCGAGCCAGGTAGGAAATAAAGCCAGACCACCGTAACCGATAGTCAATAAGGTGAAAGCCAGGAGCATAGAGTTCCGGAAACCGATCTTGTCGGCCAAAGCTCCGGCAAAAGTTGGCAGCAGATAAAGGAAAGCGGAGAAAGTACCTGCGATGGTAGCAGCCTGAATGTCATTGAACCCCAATATACGGCTAAGGTAGAGGGTGATCACGATAAATACACCGTAGTAGGCAGCACGTTCGAACAATTCCACGGTGTTGGCCACCCAGAATGCTTTACTGAACCTGATTTTTTCTTTGTTTTTTGCTGTCGTTGTCATACTTTTTTTGTTTTAGATTTTTTAGCACGGGGCAAAACTAGTAAATAAACCAAAGTATGTATGTTTTGATTAATTTTGTATGTATGAAAACAGATGAAATAAAAACTGAAATCCATCCCTTGGAGCCTTTCTTCCCGCAAGGGGCAAGGCTATTGATGATGGGAAGTTTCCCGCCGAAACGTGAACGTTGGAAAATGGATTTTTACTATCCTAATTTTCAGAATGACATGTGGCGTATCTTTGGATTGGTATTTTTCGACGACAAGGAACATTTTCTGACGGCAGATAAAAAATCATTTTGCGAACAACGGATCCGGGATTTTCTTATCCGGCAAGGAATTGCCTTGACCGATTCTGGCCGGGAAGTCGTTCGGCAGAAAGATAATGCCTCGGATAAATTTTTGGAAATCGTCCGCAAGATCGATTTGTCCGACGTACTGCGGCAATTACCGCACTGTGTAGCCATTGCGACAACAGGGCAGAAAGCGACGGACACTTTGCTTTCTCTGGTCGAAGCCTCTCAGCCACCGGTAGGAGGTTTTTCGACTTTTCATTTCGAGGGTAGAACGATCCGGTTATACCGCATGCCCTCTTCTTCCCGTGCCTATCCGAAACCCTTGCCTGAAAAGGCAGCGGCTTATAAGCGTATGTTCGGAGAGGTCGGTGGGTTCTTCTAGAGAAAGGGTATCAGATTTCTTTCTCTATCAGATAGACGTTGCGGTCGGTAGCCGAACGGGATACCAGCTCGGCTACAAAACCGGCTAAAAACAGTTGGGTCCCGAGGATCATACAAACCAAAGAAATATAAAAATAGGGATTATCGGTTACCAAACGGGCCCTGATCCCTTGTGAAAGACAGATCAGTTTATCTATACCGATCCAGCCGGCTGCACAAAACCCGATGATAAACAGCAAGGTTCCTATAGCCCCGAACAGATGCATCGGTTTTTTGGCAAAACGGGTAATAAAGGTGATAGACAACAAATCCAGCATTCCATTGATAAATCGGTTTAAACCGCCGAATTTGGTTACTCCGTATTTCCGTGCCCGGTGCTGTACGACCTTTTCTCCGATTTTAGTGAAGCCGGCCTGTTGGGCCAGGATAGGGATATAGCGGTGCATTTCTCCGTATACTTCGATGCTTTTCACAACTTTATTCTTGTAAGCTTTGAGCCCACAGTTGAAATCGTGCAGATGGATCCCTGAAAATTTCCGGGCTGTCGCATTGAATAATTTGGTGGGTATTGTCTTTGATTTCGGATCGAATCTTTTTTTCTTCCAACCGGAAACCATGTCGTAATCTTCGGACATGATCATTTGATAAAGAGCCGGTATTTCGTCCGGGCTATCCTGCATATCGGCGTCCATCGTAATGACAACATCTCCTTGGGCATTCTGGAACCCGCAGTGTAAGGCTGCGGATTTACCGTAATTCCGCCGGAATTTTATGGCACGGATATGTTCGTTTTGGGTAGAAAGGGTTTCGATGAGTGCCCAGGAATTATCGCTACTGCCATCGTCTACCATGATGATTTCATACGTAAAATGATTCGCTGCCATGACCCGTTCGATCCAGGCTGTTAGTTCCGGCAGAGATTCGTCTTCATTATATAACGGTATAACGACTGATATGTCCATGATCTGAAAATTACGGTTAAATAAATTCATTTTTTCGGGTGCGCCTGAGTAATCCTGCCAGGAGCAAGGAGAAAATAAATCCGGTGAATATTTTATTGAATGTTTCTGCAAAGGCAATTGTAGCAGGCGTTGTAAACGCTTTTAACATCGAGATCATATTTTCGGTGAAAGCCGAATCCGAATACACCTCTTTGAACGTCGTTTCTATTGAAGTCAGATAATTCTCCAGTAATTCCGGATGGTGACGATAGAGATAGAATACAAAGCATCCGTAGATGACCGAGGCTACAGCGATCAGATAGGTACAAGCGCCCAGTGCTTTCCCGTAAGACAGACAATTATCCGGCAATTCGTCCCGGTATTTACGAACTCCGATAAATGCTCCGACGATGGAGAGCAGCAGGATCACATTGTTCAATTGCGGATTGAGACTGACTCCCCGTCCTGAACGGTAGTAGGCATAAGCTACAGCAATAAAACTCAGTCCGACGAATAAACCGAACAGGGTATTTTGTGAAAAAAAATTCTTTTTTTTCGAAGGTTCCATGTATTTTTCTTTATCCTTACAATAAATCGGCTTGTTTACGCAGATAGATCTTTTCTCCTTCTGTCAGCGGACTGTCGGCCGACAGGTAGTTGAACCTGCAAAGATTTTTGAGCCGTACTCCGTATTGCTGTGAGATACTGTACATGGTATCTCCGGCTTTTACACGGTGGAATTCGTATCCCCGTGCCGCTTTGCTCTTTTTCTTTTTCAGGAAGACCAATTGACCGGGGTCCAGGGTACTGCTGGATTTGTCGTTGTATTGTAATAATTTTTTAAGTTTGATTCCGTAATAACCGGCAATTTTTTCAAAAGAATCGCCCGGCATTGTTTCTATACAGATAATGCCATTGCGCATTTCTTCGCGGTTACGGTAGTTGGTAGTATTCGGGTGGTCCTGGGTTGCTACACTTTGGGCAAATTCTTCTGCAGTGATCGTCGGCGGTGTACCCGGTCTTTTGATCGAGCGGTCGAATTTGTACAATTCTTCTTCTTCGATAATTTTAATCAGCATATTGGCATATTGCGGGTTGGTCGCATATCCGGCGGCTTTCAACCCTTTCGCCCAGGCTTTATAATCTGTAGTAGGAATACTGAATAAACCGGCATAACGGGGACGGCTAGTCAGAAAATCACTGTGGTCGATCCACGATTGTTCGATATTTTTATATTTCCGGAAACATTCGTCCCGGGTATCGTCGTCCATGGTATATGTATCGCCGTTCCAGGTTTCGTGGCATTTGATCCCGAAATGGTTGTTGGCATTGACGGCCAGTTCCGATTCGCCGCAACCGGATTCGAGAATACCTTGTGCAAGCGTGATGCTGGCCGGAATTCCGGTCCGTTCCATCTCGCGGATAGCTATATGTTTGTATTTGCGGATAAACTCTTTACGTTTGTCTGCCATAACATTAAAGCTGATGAGCAACAGGCTAAGCAATACCAATATTTTCATACTCTTTTTCATAACACTCACTCGTTGGCTTCAGGCATTTACCTTGCAAAAGATAAATGCTGATTTTTCAATTTCCGGTTTATAATTATTCTGTATCTTAGGGGGGTAAAAATAGTAAAAAATAGTGATGGATAAAAGAGAACTGAAAATAGATTATTTTGTGTGCCGGAATTCAGTGCCCGCATGCTATGAGGAATTGTCTGAAAAAGCTCTGGCTGCTGCCGGCAAAGCTTATTGCATCTATTCCGATTTTGCTGTCGGAGCGGCTGTTTTGCTGGAAAATGGAACGATCGTTTTAGGCAATAATCAGGAAAATGTGGCTTATCCCAGTGGACTATGTGCAGAACGGACGGCTTTATTTTATGCTAGTGCTGCTTATCCGGATGTTCCGGTCAAGGCATTGGCTATTACAGCTTGTTTTAAAGGGCGTCCCAGAAAAGAGGTCGTTTCTCCTTGCGGGGCTTGCCGGCAGGTGATGGCGGAAGTAATCCGGCGTTACGGCCGGGATTTTGATGTACTGATGATAGGTGAAGAAGAAACGGTAGTGATAAAAGCCTCTTCCTTGTTGCCTTTTAGTTTTGAATATATAGGCTGATCCGGTAACCGGGGCCCGAAGTTTTTACACCGCCTCTACCTGAATTTTTCCTTTCGGGGTAGGAGTAAATACCAGGCGTTTGTGCAGAAGGGTTTGGGTGTTGAGATTGATCACCAAAGCCGGATCGATGGTTTTTCCATTTACCCGGATTTCAAAATGTACGTGGTCGGTGGTGGCCCGGCCTGTTTCGCCGGTAATAGAAACCGGTGTACCTGCTTTCACATGATCGCCCGAACGGACCAGGTGTTTGGAATTATGGGCGTATACCGTTTCCAGGCCGTTGTAATGACGCACGACGACTACGTTGCCATAACCCCGGCTCCAACCTGTCATTCTGACGATCCCGTCGAAAGCTGCCAGAACGGTGTCCCGACGATTGATTTTCAGGTCTATGCCGGTATGATTTCTTCCATTCCGTCGTCCATAAGGAGATAATACCCTTCCGCCGGGCAGGGGAAAAACAAAAGCACCCTCTTCCAGGTCGGCCAGGTCTAATACCAATTCGGGCTGGCGGACGAAAAATTGATCGTCTGCATAACCGACCATCGTTTTTTCGATCCGGTTAAAAGAATCCCGGACTTCTGGTTTCGGTTCGAAGAATTCGACGGGCTCCGCTTTATAAAAAGCATATTCGATCGGAGAAGTTGCTAAAAGACTGTCTGGGATAGTAAATACAGGAACAGGGGTATAAGTTAACTGAGTGGGAATTGTGGCTTGACGTGAACAAGAATAAAATCCTGCCAAACTCAAAATAACAGCAACCAGTGCTCTGTTGTGCAATCTCATACTGTATCTTTTTGGTGAATATTAAGTTAGAAATGACTGTTTTTACTATTAAAAAGACAAATTAGATCATTCCTGAAACGCAAAGATAATTGAAAAAGTTTCAAAACCTACTGATTGTCTATAGATTACAACTTTATTTAACATGTTAACGTTTTCTGTTAAAGCATTGTTTTCGTTGCTTTTACCTGTTTATTTTTAATGAATTGAAGTTATTTGTACTACCTTTGTGCCCACTTTTAAATTAGGAAAAACGGGTTCGGATTTTAATAAATCGACTATGGAATGGATAAATAGTATATTGATAGAACACAGTGTCATACAGGCTGTTGTTGTGATTGCTATGATCTCGGCTTTAGGATTGGCTTTGGGAAAGATCAGCGTCTACGGGGTTTCGCTGGGGGTTACTTTTGTTTTTTTTGCCGGAATTGCGGCCGGACATTTCGGCTTGTCGATAGATCCCCAAATGTTGAATTATGCCGAGAGTTTCGGATTGATTATTTTTGTTTATGCCTTGGGATTGCAGGTCGGGCCTGGTTTTTTCGGTTCGTTCCGGAAGGGAGGTATGACATTGAATATGCTTGCATTTGCTGTGATCCTGGTGGGCACGGCAATGACTTTGGGCTTTCATGTGGTGACAGGCGTGTCATTGCCCGATATGGTAGGTATATTGAGTGGTGCTGTGACCAATACCCCTGCTTTGGGGGCTGCACAGCAAACTTTGAAGCAGATGCATATCGATGCGGCTGATCCTGCTTTAGGGTGTGCGGTGACCTATCCTTTAGGAGTGGTCGGTGTCATTCTGGCGGTTATCGTATTGCGTAAGATATTTCCTCGCCGGACGGCAGAAACCGTTGTGGCAGAAGATAAAAGCAAGCACACTTTTATTGCCGGTTTTGAAGTCCGCAATCCCGGAATTTTTGGGAAGAATGTAAAAGAAGTAGCTCATCTTGCGGCACATCGATTTGTTATTTCACGCTTATGGCGCGATGGGAAAGTGACGATCCCCACTTCCGATACGGTATTGCTCGAAGGAGACCGTTTGCTGGTGATTACCACCGAGGCTGAGGAAGAATCCTTGCGTATCCTTTTCGGTGAAGAGGAAAAGGTGGATTGGAATAAAAAGGATATCGACTGGAATGCCATCGATAGCCAGTTGGTTTCCCAGCGTATTGTCGTGAGCCGTTCGGAGATCAATGGAAAGAAATTGGGATCCTTACGTTTGCGTAATCATTATGGTATCAATATCACCCGTATATATCGGGCTGGGGTACAGTTGTTGGCAACTCCCGAGCTGGTACTGCAATTGGGAGATAAATTGACCGTTGTGGGGGAAGCTGCTGCTATCAGCAATGTGGAGAAAGTGTTGGGAAACCGTATTATTAGTCTTAAAGAACCGAATTTGATCGCCGTATTTGTGGGGATTGTGTTGGGTTTGGCTGTCGGGGCTATTCCCTTTTCTATCCCCGGAGTCAGTTTCCCTGTCCGTTTGGGAATAGCAGGCGGACCGATTATCGTCGGGATTCTGATGGGGGCGTTCGGACCGCGTTTACATATGATTACTTATACGACCCGGAGCGCCAATCTGATGCTCCGGGGATTGGGACTTTCCATTTATCTGGCTTGTCTGGGGTTAGATGCCGGGGTACATTTCTTTGAGACGGTGTTTCGTCCCGAAGGGCTGCTGTGGGTAGCTTTAGGATTTACGATCACTTTTGTACCTGTTGTCCTGGTGGCCGTTATCGCTTTGAAATTGATGAAAATAGATTTCGGTTCCCTGGCAGGGATGTTGTGTGGAAGTATGGCCAATCCGATGGCGTTGAATTATGTCAATGCGACCGTCGAGGGAGATAATCCGGCCGTATCTTATGCAACGGTATATCCGCTGTCCATGTTTATCCGTGTGATTTTTGCTCAATTGATCTTAATGTTGTTTTTGTAGGTTCTGGATGTTTTTCCTGTCAGGATTTTTAAGCCCTATTCTTTATGTTGACGGGAAATACTGACGCTGGATCCGTCTTTCATCCGGATATACCCGCCGTCACTTTTGATATAACTTTTCATTTCGTTCAGATTGATCAGATGGGATTGATGTACCCGTAAAAAGTGGTAGGGGACGAGCAGCTCATCGAACTCTTTCAGCGTTTTAGAAACGACTAATTGCTGTCCGTCTTTCAGATAAAAGGTAGTATAGTTATTTTCAGCTTTACAACGGACAATAGAACCGATTTCTATAAATTCGATTTTATCGGCTAGAGAGAGGGCCGGGGTTTTGTGTTTATCCGGCAGTTTATTGTTTTGGAGTAAATGGAGCATTTGCCGGTTTTCTGCTTGGGTACTGATTTTTTTCTTCGCTTTTGTAATTGCCTGGATCAGTTCATCGATATCTGTCGGTTTAAGAATATAATCTAAGGCACTGAATTTGATGGCCTGTATCCCATAGTGGTCATAGGCAGTGACAAAGATCACTTCAAAATGAATTTCCGGCAGGTTTTCCAGTAATGAAAATCCATTGCTTCCTGGCATTTCGATATCCAGAAAAACCAATTCGGGTTGAAGGGACACAATGATTTCATAAGCTTCGGCTGCTGAACTACAGCAGTCGATAATATCGATTCCCGGGCAATGTTTCAACAGAAGTTGCCGTAGGTTTTCGCGGTTCTTTTGTTCATCTTCGGCAATAATAGCTTTTATATTCATCAGGTGACAGATTTGGTTACAAAATTGCTTCTCCGTATTTGGAGAATAACTGTTCGTAGATGTTTTTACCCTGCTCTAGTGTTGCGGCAAATTCTTTGTAAGTCATTAAATGTCATATGTTTGTGTAATTGAAAAAGAAATTGTGATGTTTGTAAAGTGCCTGATTGAAAAAGCAATCGGCAGCTCCCCGGCCTTGGTCGGTGAAGCAGGCTTCTCCGATTTCGGATGATCAGAGAATCTTCCGGCATCAGCTGAATAGGGCTTACTCCGATCCCTCCTCGTGCAGGTTGGGATAAATGAATGTCAACGGTATAACTGCTGTCTGCATGAAATTCCAAGGGGTAGGAGTGATTGCCCAGGGATAATTGGGCATCTTCTGCGGACAGGGGAAACAGGGGATATAAGTGAGATGTACATTAGGGTGTAACGGGAAAGAAACTTCGATCAGACGATAGTCGTATTCGGGTTTATCCGGGGTATCTCCGGATAAAAAGGGAAGAAGTATCCGATCGGCCAGGAGGGTAATGTTGAACGACGTGGACCTCCTGGCTTGCATATGATTGTTGTGTGCTTTGATACCTGCCGGAATGATTTCGTATTCGAATATATATAGTTAGAGTCACTGAAGGTATTGGTGATTTTTTTCCATTTGTGTAATGGAACTTCTACCGTTAACAACGGCTTTTCGTAAGGTAAGTTGTTTTTCTGCTAATAGAAATCGAAATAGTATTGAAAATTGTCGGTGAAGTGGGAACTCGGTGAGGTTTGTTTTTGGTTTAGGTATACCTGTTCGAGATAGAATACAATTGGGGTTTTCCGGCTGGATTTTTCGGTGACTTTTCTACGGAGCAGAGTCTTCATAACGTTTTCGACTTCGGAGGGAGAAATTGCGTGTAAAGGAAACGACAGATGTCGGATGCATTGAATGGTAAACCAGTCTCTTTTTGTAGTTCGGAGAAGGATAGACGTGTATTTTCACTTCATAGGGAATAGGAAGAGAAAATTGCGATTAAAAAAATCAGACTTGTTTTATAATTTGCAAAGTGAATCGTACACATTTATAAAACGAAATGTATATAATTTGTTTTGGAAATTATACACCGTAGGGTGCCCTTGTAACTCTTGAATATAAGACTGGTCTTGCCGATACACTGCCGACCGGTAAATTCAGTCATTTATGAATGTTCGGAAAAAATTCCTGGCGAACCTTTTCCCAAAAATACGATATTATCTATAATTTTTTCAGTCACCCCCCCTTTTTTTCTTGGTTATGCGTATTAACAATACTAATGATATTTTATTGGGACATAACACAAGCAAAAGATATGCTTAAAGAAGAACAGGATAAAATAAAAGCAGTTGGAGTATTATATGAATAAGAGGAAAGGCGGAAAATAATGAAAACAACAGTACATATTGTTTCTCACTCCCATTGGGACAGAGAGTGGTATCTGCCATTTGAAAAACACAGAATGCACTTGGTAGAATTGGTGGATGCAATTTTAGAAAAATTTGAAACAGATGAAGCATATAGAAGCTTTTTTCTGGATGGCCAGACAATTGCACTGGATGATTATTTGGAGATTCGTCCACAAAAGCGAGAACAGATTGAAAAGTACGTGCGTGAAGGCAGACTATGTGTTGGACCGTGGTATGTGCTGCAAGATGAATTTTTGACAAGCGGAGAGTCATGCGTAAGAAATCTGCTTACAGGCATGGAGTCTGCAAAGAAATATGGAAAAGTTAGTCATATTGGTTATTTTCCAGATGCATTTGGCAATGCAGGACAGATGCCGCAGGTATTAAAGCAAGCCAGAATGGAAGCAATTGCATTTGGCAGAGGCGTAAAACCAATTGGTCTTAATAATGAGGTCAAGAGTGGCCAATATGAATCTACGTTTTCAGAGATG
>ENA-ORTW01004505-ORTW01004505.1-human-gut-metagenome-genome-assembly--contig:-NODE-4505-length-10881-cov-2.776095_pt1 | contig 10881 bp, 9 predicted proteins | sample MGYA00242072_ERZ509193 | MGnify/ENA primary metagenome ERZ509193 (study PRJEB26280, sample SAMEA2338813) | human gut metagenome | biome: human gut; feature: human-associated habitat; material: faeces...
CCGTTTTGCCCTCAAAGAGCACCGCCAGCTTTTTGAGCGCGCCCCGCGTGAAGCACTCGTAGTCGCGGTCCACCTCGTTGTCGCAGAGCACGACAGAAAATGTGTACACCTCCTCCGCTTTGTACGGGCGGCGCGTGTAGCGGTTGATGCGCTCGAGCGCGCCGCTGTCCGCAGAGCCCGCGCCCTTTTCAATTATGCCGTTCATTGAACCCCTCCTTCTTCAGGCAGGCTTCCGACCTGCCCCTCTTTTTCCAGCGCCGCCGCAATTTCCTTTTCCGAGGGATTCTGGGGCAGGGACACGGGTTCCAGCTCCGTCACCTGTAACTGACAAAACCGGGACAGCCGCTTTTCGTATTCCCGGCACGCATCCCGAAGATAGCTTTCCTTGCACTTTCCCAGTGCCAGGATCTGTATGGTCTGCATCAGAAGATCACCGCCTGTTCTAAGCCCTCCGGCGACGCCACCTGCAGCAGGAAATCCCGGTTCCGGCGCATTCCCTGTTCCTGCAAATGTTCCAGCACGGTCTGCTGTGCCAGAGGCATGGTATTGTTTTTTTCGCTGAGATGCCCCAGTATGAGACGTGTTGTGCCGTGTTCGATGAGCATTTCCGCCGTCCCGGCGCTGTCGCCGTTGGACAGATGCCCGTATTTTCCACGGATGCGTTCCTGGAGCGACGCCGGATACGGTCCATAGCGGAGCATTTTCGGGTCGTAGTTTGCCTCCAGCAGCACCAGGTCTGCACCCAGCACGCCCTTTTCCACCTCCGGCGTGACACAGCCCAGATCCGTGCAGACTGCACAGGTCTGACCGTCCGGCAGCTCAAAGCGATAGCCGCAGCTGCCCGGCGCATCGTGCATGGTGGGAAACGCCGTCACTGCCACGCTGTCGGTATGTATGGTCTCTGTGGGAAGGATCTCCCGGAGATCAGCATCCTGGGGGAACTTATCCGAAAAGCGCAGCTGTGCCAGCGTCTCTGCCGTACCGTACACCGGGACCGGATGCTTTCCCAGAAACACCCGGAGTCCGGCAATATGGTCGGTGTGAGTATGGGTGATACACACTGCCTGCACCGCCTTTTCGGGGATGTCGTGCGCCGCCAGCGACTGCAGCAGTCTGCGGCAGGAAACGCCGGCATCCACCAGCACACCGCCGGCAGGGCTGCCCACAAAGCTTGCATTGCCCTTGCTGGAACTGAACAGGGAGTAAAATTTCGACACGTTGAGACCTCCGTTTTTCCACAACAAAAGCCGTCAACCAGGCTGACGGCTTGTTTCATTTCATTTGGCTGTCATTCAGAGCGCTTCTTTCAGCTCCGGAGACGCAGCAGCCTCTGTGGGTTCAGAGACCTTCTGGATATCTGCGCCGATCTGCCGCAGCTTGGCATCCAGGTTGGCATATCCACGCTCAATGTGGTAAATGTCCTCGATCTCGGTGACACCGTGTGCCGCCAGACCTGCGATAATCAGCGCAGCTCCGGCACGGAGATCGCACGCCTTTACCGGCGCACCGGTCAGCTTTCCGGTACCTTCCACCACAGCGACCTTGCCGTCCACAGAGATATCCGCACCCATGCGGCGCAGTTCATCCACATACCGGAAACGCTGTTCCCAGACGCCCTCGGTAATGATGCTGGTGCCTTCCGCCAGAGTCAGCAGTGTTGTGATCTGGGGCTGCATATCGGTGGGGAAACCCGGATGGGGCATGGTCTTTACGTTGGTGCGCACCAGCGGACCATCCACCCAGACACGGACGCTGTCGTCAAGCTCTTCGATGTTGACGCCGATCTTCCGCATTTTGCTGGTGATGGGTTCCAGATGCTTGGGAATCACGTTTGTCACCAGCACATCGCCTCTTGTGGCAGCGGCTGCGATCATAAACGTGCCTGCCTCGATCTGATCCGGAATGACGGAGTACACTGCGCCGTGGAGACGCTCTACCCCACGGATCTTGATGACATCCGTGCCGGCACCCATGATATCGGCGCCCATGGAGTTCAAAAAGTTCGCCAGGTCTACGATATGCGGTTCTTTCGCCGCATTTTCGATCACGGTCAGACCCTTGGCACGAACTGCCGCCAGCATGGCGTTCATGGTCGCACCCACGGAAACAACGTCTAAGTAGATCTGATTGCCCACCAGCTGGTCTGCCACCAGATCCACCATGCCGTGTTCAATGTTGCAGTTTGCACCCAGTGCGGAAAACGCCTTCAGATGCTGGTCGATGGGGCGGTCGCCTAACGGACATCCGCCGGGCATGGAAACCCTCGCCTTGCCGTAGCGTCCCAGCAGCGCACCCAGGAAGTAATAGGATGCACGCATCCGCCGTGCGCTCTCATAGGGTACGCAGTAGTTGGTCAGTCCCATTGCAGAAATGCGGACTGTGGTCTTTGACAGATACTCCACCTGCGCACCCATTTCGCTCATAATGCGCAGGCTGATGGAAACGTCACTGATATCCGGAACATTTTCCAGGATACAGGGTTCATCACAGAGCAGCACCGCAGGGATCAGTGCGACCGCTGCATTCTTTGCGCCGCTGACTTCTATTTCGCCGGTGAGCCGATGCCCGCCGTGAATGACAAATTTATCCAATTTCGTCTCTCCTTTTTTCTGTGCGCCCAATTGTCCATTGCTGCAACGGCATCGGAAAGGAACCGAAACCGCCCAGATACGGCGACACATGGGGAATGCCAAAACCGGCACGCCTGCCGTCCATTCCCATTCCTCTATTCAGCGCCCGTGCCTTGTGCCGGCAGGCTGCTGTTCTCCGGCGGCATAAAAAGCCGCTTCATTCTTCCGGTTATCCAGAATCATTTTTTCTGGTCTGCACACAATATAGGCGACACGGTGCAAAAGCCGTCCGGCTGTTTTGCATGGTGCTGCCTATAGTTTGTATGCTATCTTCCTTATTATACACGAATTCTGCGCATTTGTAAAGTAAAAAGCAAGCATTTTTTGCGCTATTTGGAAGTATCGACGGAAAATTTCTGCCATGTGAAATCGCATTTGTATGGATTCCATAAGGGAAATTATGTATTTTTCAAGGCGGTTTGGATATTCGCCCTTATTCCGCTGTTTTTGCGTCAGAAGCAAATGCGCCGTATGTTCCGATTTCCACTTTATGGATAAGAATATCCTCTTCCGGCGGTGTATAGCCGCCGTCTCCGGAGGATGCCTTTACCGCAGCGCTGGTGATCTTGTCGATGGTGTCAAAGCTTTCGTCCCCATACGCCTGGGCAAATACGGTCATCTGCTGGGAATAGTTCGGCACGCCGCCGTTTTCCAGAAACGCCTGGTTGATCTTCTCGGCGTTTTCCGAAACCGATTCCAGCTCGTTCTTCGCAGACTCGTCAAACACGATGGAATTGCAGACCACAAAGCGTGTCCCGCAGTAGGTGGTCATTTTTCCGGTGATGCGGTCCCACAGATTGCCCTCCTGCGCCGTGGTCGGCACACAGAAAGCCCCACGGAACGGCCACAGGTCGCCGCTGGTCTCCCGTTCCACTCGCTCATAGGTGTCGCCGTCCGCACTGTTCAGCGAGCCGTCCGGGTTGGGACTGCCTGCCTCAAAGTAGACGCCGTCCTCGACGGAGAACACATAGGTGTTGTCGTAATAGCCGGACTCCGCCAGTTCGGTGAACTGTTTCACATAAGCCGGCGCCTGCTCTGGGAACAGCTCTGCCACGATCGTGCCGGCAGAGGTGGTAATCTTCATTGCCGGTGCATCCGCCGCCGGTGTTTCCAGCTGCACCAGTTCCACCTGGCTCATGTCCACAAAGGTCTTGCGCTCCTGCTCCATATAGGTGGTGCAGGAGAACACGCCCACGCAGAGCAGTGTCATTACGACCATTAAGATAAAGATTCTTGTGATTGCTTTTTTATGTTGTTTGAGTGCCATTCGCTATCCTTTCGGGAAAATCATATGCAAAGCCGCCGGGCGGACTTTGGTATATCTTTGTGATCTCAGTACCCTGCCGTGTTTCCCGAACGGCATAGCCCAGTGCAGCGATGGCATCCCGGAGACGGTCTGCCTCCGCAAAGTCCTTTGCCTTTCTAGCTGCCTTGCGCTGTTCCACCAGTTCGGTCACCTCAGCCGGGATCTCGTCTGTCTTTTTCCGGTTGTACAGCAGACCCATAACGCCGATCAGTTCATCGAACAGCTTTGCGCCTGCCTCCAGCTGTTCCTTGGAAGTGGCAGCGTCTGCGCTCATGCGGTTCAGATCACGCACCAGTTCAAAGATAGCCGTCATGCCGTCTGCGGTGTTGAGGTCGTCATCCATGGCAGTGATAAACTGTTCCTTGCGCTTGGCAAACGTCTCTGCCGCCTCCGGTGCAACTTCGCCGGACTTCGCCGCAGCGATTGCCCGATCCAGGGTATCACGGCAGGCATAGAGTCGTTCCAGCGACGCCTTGCAGGCATCCAGCAGTTCCTTGCAATAGTTGATGGGGCTGCGGTAGTGTGCCTGCACCATCATGTAGCGGATGACTTCATAGCCGTACTGCTCCGCCACTTCCCGTGCGGTAAAGAAGTTGCCCAGGGATTTGGACATCTTCTTGTTGTCGATGTTGATATAGCCGTTGTGCATCCAGTAGTGTGCAAAGGGCTTGCCGTTGGCAGCCTCACTCTGTGCGATCTCGTTCTCGTGGTGCGGGAAGATCAGATCCTGACCGCCGCAGTGGAGGTCGAAGGTCTCGCCCAGGTAGTGGCAGGACATGGCAGAGCATTCAATGTGCCAGCCCGGTCTGCCCTTGCCCCATGGCGAATCCCAGTAGGGTTCACCCGGTTTCGCTGCCTTCCAGACAGCGAAGTCCAGCGGTTCCTCCTTGCCGTCGTTGATGTCGATTCTTGCGCCTGCCTGCAATTCCTCAATGGGCTGACCGGACAGCTTGCCGTATTCCGGGAAAGAAGAGGTCCGGAAGTATACGTCTCCGTTGTCAGCGGCATAAGCGTGACCGGAGTCCACCAGCTTTTTCACAATGTCAATGATAAGATCCATGCAGTTGGTGACGGTGGGGTGTACATCCGCATCCATGACGTTCAGTCCGTGTGCATCGGTCTTGTATTCCGCAATATAGCGCTTGGCGATCTCTGCGGCAGTGGTTCCCTCTTCGTTTGCCTTTTTGATGATCTTGTCGTCCACGTCAGTGAAATTCTGCACATAGGTGACAGTATAGCCCCGGTATTTCAGATAGCGGCGCAGCACATCAAATGCACAGATGGGACGGGCGTTTCCGATATGGATATAGTTGTATACCGTCGGACCGCAGGCATAAATGCCGATGTGTCCGGGCTGAATGGGAACGATCTCTTCTTTTTTTCGTGTCAGCGTATTATAGATCTGCATGACGATTGACTCCTTTTATGGATTTTCGGCAGAATGCCTCTGCCGTTTTTTACGAAAATAAAAATTGCTGAAATTCCGTCATAGACGGAAAAATCTTTGCCGTGAGCGATTCGATCTCCGGGGTCGGCGGCAGAAGATCCGGGATCATCACCGGACGCATTCCGGCGGCAGCGGCGGAACGGATGCCGTTGTAGGAATCCTCTACCGCATAGGTCTCTGCCCGGTCAGCACCCAGCGCCCGGCACGCCGTCAGATAAATTTCCGGGTCGGGCTTGCTGCGGCGCACCATATCGCCGCCGATGATCTCATCGAACATCTGTTCCAGACCGAAATGCTGCATCTCTTCCCGGACAACTGCCGTCCTGGTGGAAGAGGCGATGGCGGTTTTCCAGCCGTTCTGCCGCAGGGCGTCCAGGATCTCCCGGACGCCGGGTTTCAGTTCCAGCTTGCCTTCGCCGACATTTTCCCAGTATCTCGCAGACATCTCCGCCTTATAGGTGTCATAGGGAAAATCTGCCCCGTATTTTTCCAGGAACAGCCGCCGGGATTCTGCCGCATTTGTACCGAGACAGCGCAGACAGACCTCCCGGACATCTGGAATGCCGTGGATCTCTGCGGTCTGTTCCCAGCTGCGCAGTACCAGCGCCTCAGAATCGAACAGCACGCCGTCCATATCGAATACCACACACTGCATGGCTGTATCCTCCGATCAATTTTCGCTTTCCTGCTTTTCCTTTTTCTCCTGGCTTTCCAGCTTAGACATCTCCGCCCGCAGACAAGTCACTGCGGATTTCAGCATGGTGATGTCCTCCATGGTCAGATCCGGAATGTGAATCTGATCCAGATCCTGCTGCTGTACCTTTTGACCTGCCATCCGGGCGATTCTCGCCGGAACGCCCACGGCGGTACAGTTGTCAGGAATATCTTTCAGCACCACCGCATTGGCAGCGACCTTGACGTTGTTCCCGATGTTGATAGGACCCAGCACCTTTGCGCCGGCGCCCACCATCACGTTGTCACCCAGGGTAGGATGCCGCTTGCCTTTGTCCTTGCCGGTGCCGCCCAGAGTCACGCCCTGGTACAGCAGGCAGTTGTCACCGATAATGGTGGTCTCGCCGATCACCACGCCCATGCCGTGGTCGATGAACAGACCCTTTCCGATCTGCGCACCGGGATGGATCTCGATGCCGGTCTTGTGTCTTGCACGCTGGGATATGATGCGTGCAATGGTATAGAATTTGTGCTGATAGAACCAGTGGGCACGCCGATAGCTGCGCACTGCTTTCAGCCCGGAGTATGTCAGCAGAATTTCAAAGCTGCTGCGTGCCGCCGGGTCTTTTTCCTTGACGATGGCGATATCTTCCCGTAGCTGTCGAAACATATTCCAATGTCACCTCCCAAAATTGTCCATGCACCTGCCTGCGACAGAAAAACCGCCTCTGCAAGTGCTGTTTTCGTACACTTCCAGAGGCGGAAAAAATTCTTCCACGGTTCCACTCTGATTTCTCACTCAACAGGACACCCCAAAACGGGAATCCCTTCTGCCGATAACGGAGCAAAACCCGGACACGGATACTCCGGCGTCAAACGCCATTCCCCATGCCAACGGAGAACGCCGTCTGACGCTCTCATCGCAGTTGCACTTCACCCCGGCGCAGGGCATTGTTCCACCGACCCAATGCTCTCTGTACGCTGCCGCCGGAGATACTCTCACTGCTGCGTTGTTCGATTCATCTTTCTGTAATCCTCTACAGTACTATTATTATATGCGATTTCGGCGGTTTTGTCAATGAATTTTTTGTGGCGCAGAATGATTTTCTCCCTGCGGCTTATTTTGCCAGCAGTTCGCTCCAGGTCTGCCGGATTCCTGCGCCGTGGAGCGCCACGTAGTACATCAGATAAAAAATGTCGGAAGCATCCACCGCACCGTCACAGTCGATGTCTGCGGCAGCGATCTGCTGCGGCGTCAGTTCGCCGGCATTGCCCACGGCGATGTTTGCCACATAGTACATGGCGTAGAAGATATCCGTGGAATCCAGCGTCCCGTTTTCGTCCACATCGCCCAGCAGAGTGTTCGTACTGTTCAGATCCGCAAAGGGGATATCGTAGTTCTCAGCGTATTTCTGTGCGAAAGAGCCGGCATATCCCCGGATGGTCAGCCCGTCACATTCGCTGAATATAGATTGCCCCATGCTGGTCACGCTGTCGGGAATGGTGATACGGGTCAGATTGGCGCAGGATGCAAACGCCCAGTTCTCCATTTTGGTCAGACTGTCCGGCAGGCGCAGACCCGTCAGCCTGGTACACGATGAAAAAGCATTGCTCCGGATGGTGGTCAGACCTTCGGGCAGGACGATCTCCGGCAGACTGTCGCACTGATAGAATGCGGCAACTTCAATGGTGGTGATATTTTTCGACAGCTTGACACGACGCAGTCCCTTACAGCCGGAAAAGGCAGAAGAGCCGATTCTGGTGACGCTGTCGGGAATGGTCACGCTGGTCATCTGTGTGGAACAGGCGGTCACGAGACCAAAGTCGGAGGAAAAGGCATAGTTGGCGATATCGGTCACCCCGTCGGGGATGACAACATCTCCGGTACAGGTCTGTCCGTCAACAACAATGTGGTTGACAATCACCAGCGGATTTTCTGCCTGCCGGGCTTTCAGCCACGGCGTGAACGAAAACGCCTCTTTCCCGATATAGGTGACACTCTCCGGAATGGTGATATCAGTCAGTTTTGAACAGCCCCGAAAGACAGCATCTTTGATACTGGTCACCGGACAGCCGTCGATCTCCGCCGGGATCTCCACAGCAGTCACCGCAGTGTCACAGTCGGTAATGGTGACCGTTCCGCTGCTGCTGACAGAATAAGTCAGACTTTCATAAGTGCCGGTGGCTGCGCTCGCCGACAATACCGGCTGCACATTTTGCAGCACACCCGAAAAGCCGGACATTCCCGCACAGCCCAGACACACCGCACCGGCAGCAATCGCCGCCGCAAGCTTTTTCCACAATTTCATTGACATTTCCCCATTCCCCTTTTGCAAAATATGATTACTTTATTATAGCATGACCTTGTGAAAAAGTCAATTGGATTCGCTTTTCCCCACCAAAAAACCGGTTCCTGTACCAACAGAAACCGGTTCTTATCTCTCACAGTGTGCGCACACACACCAAACACGCTTATGCGGAAACGCTCTGACTGAGCGCCTGCCGTTTTTTCGCCGCAGCGGTGCGCCATGAAATCAATCCGACTGCCAATGCTGCCGGAATCACAATCAGCAATGTCACAGACAGGAAGTTCACCGGAATCCAGCCCAGGGCATAATCGCCGCCGAATGTGGAAAAGCTGTTGACGGCAAAGTGCATGATCATAGAAAAGACCACGGACTTATAGTGATGCGCTACCCAGCCCAGCACCAGACCGCCGAAAAAGGCATACACGCCCTGCACCCAGTTCATATGCGCCACGCCGAACAGGAACGCCTGCAGCAGGTTCGCCGCCCAGAATCGACCGAACGCCTTTTCTGCATACTTCATGGTCAGCCCACGGAAGATCAGTTCCTCGCCGATGGGTGCCAGGATCACCGTTGCAAAGATCACCATGTAGTTTGTGCCGATGCCGGACTGCTCCAGCATCGCATAGGTATCTTCCACCATACGAGGGAACAGCAGGGTCTCCAGACCGGCTGTTCCGCTGCTGAATACAGCCATCAGAATGCCCAGTCCCAGCCCCATCAGAATCGGTTCCGGTCTCAGTTTCTGCACGGTCTCCCGTGGGGCTGGCCGTGGTTTCTGAAAGCTAAGACGATACCAGAACGCAAACCCCACTGCCGACACCAGATGCGCCAGCGCCGTGGCAACGGGGATGCTGGCGGAGACGATTTCCTCATACGCCGCCATAACGTTCTGGGTTCTGCCGCTCTGGAACGCATTCACAAATACCATGATGACAACCACCACAACGGAAACCAGTATCTGCACGGCAAAAAAGCCTACCAGCGGCAGCAGCGACAGGAAAAAGTTTGCCACACGTCCCGGCTCTTTTTTCTGCGGCGGCTGATACGCACAGCCGTTCTGCATTTGCGGCGCATACGGCTGATATGGCTGCTGGTACTGCTGCTGGGAATAGCCGTAGTTGTTCTGCGGTTGCTGGTACTGCTGCTGGGGATAGGCATAGTTATTCTGCGGCTGTTGGTATTGCTGCTGGGGATAGCCATAGTTGTTCTGCGGCTGCTGGTACTGCTGCTGCGGATAGCCGTAGCCATTCTGCGGCTGTTGGTATTGCTGCTGCGGATTGCCGTAATTATTCTGCGGCGGCGGTGTCTGATTCGGGTACTGCTGGGGATTCTGCTGTTCTTCCATAGGGCTTTCCTTTCACTCAGTCACGCCGGAAAATGTCTCTGGTGTAGACCTTTTCCCGGATGTCGTCCAGACAGCTGTCATAGCGGTTTGCGATCACGGCATCGCACATTTTCTTAAACTGTTCCAGGTCATTGACCACAGTGCTGCCGAAAAATGTAGTGCCGTTTTCCAGCGTCGGCTCATAGATCACCACGGAGGCACCCTTTGCCTTGATGCGTTTCATTACGCCCTGGATGCTGGACTGGCGGAAGTTGTCGCTGTTCGCCTTCATGGTCAGACGATAGACACCGACTACCACCGGCTTTTCCTTCTGGCTGTCGTAGGTGTTGTCATCGTCATAGTCATAGCAGCCAGCCATGTGCAGCACACGGTCGGCAATGAAGTCCTTTCGGGTGCTGTTTGCGGCAACGATCGCCTCGATCAGATTCTCCGGCACATCAGCATAGTTCGCCAGGAGCTGTTTCGTATCCTTGGGCAGGCAATAGCCGCCGTAGCCAAAGGACGGATTGTTATAGTGTGCGCCGATACGGGGATCCAGGCAAACGCCGTCGATGATCTGCCGGGGATCCAGCCCTTTCATTTCGGCATAGGTGTCCAGTTCGTTGAAGTAGCTGACACGCAGCGCCAGGTAGGTGTTGGCGAACAGTTTCACTGCCTCTGCCTCGGTGTAGCCCATAAACAGCGTGGGGATCTCTTCCTTGATCGCACCCTCCCGGAGCAGTCCGGAAAAGGTGTGTGCGGCGGCAGTCAGCGTCTCGTCTGCGGCATCCGTTCCCACAATGATGCGGGACGGATAGAGGTTGTCGTACAGCGCTCTGCCCTCCCGGAGAAATTCCGGGCTGAACAGGATGTTCTGACAGTGGTACTTTTCCCGGACGGACTGGGTATAGCCCACCGGAACGGTAGACTTGATGACCATGACTGCATCCGGATTGCAGGACAGCACCAGTTCGATCACTGCCTCTACCGCAGAGGTATCGAAAAAGTTTTTGCGGCTGTCATAGTTGGTGGGTGCGGCGATGATAACGAAATCCGCCTGGCGGTATGCTGCCGCTCCGTCCAGCGTTGCAGTCAGATCCAGGTCTTTTTCTGCCAGATACTGCTGGATCTCCGCATCAATGATGGGCGATTTCCGCTGGTTGATGAGTTCCACCTTTTCCGGCACAATATCC
>ENA-ORTW01004510-ORTW01004510.1-human-gut-metagenome-genome-assembly--contig:-NODE-4510-length-10877-cov-2.575772_pt1 | contig 10877 bp, 7 predicted proteins | sample MGYA00242072_ERZ509193 | MGnify/ENA primary metagenome ERZ509193 (study PRJEB26280, sample SAMEA2338813) | human gut metagenome | biome: human gut; feature: human-associated habitat; material: faeces...
TATTGATGGACTGAAAGCCCCTGTTAATGAGGGTGATGTTGTCGGGCAGCTTTGCTACAAATACAATGGTACGCTTATAGGGACAATTGATGTCAAATCTTCCGTTACCGTAAAAAAAGCAGGATACAAGGACTATTTCTCATTTCTTGCAAAAAATGTGTTCTGTATATAACAAAAAGCTTCAGTCACATAGTCTGTGACTGAAGCCTCTATTATCTTACTACATATTCAAAATACTTATGTAAAATTAAGCATCCTGTCTTCTCTTCTTGAATGAAACAACAACGATTCCGCAAGCTGCTGCTGCTGCGATTATTGCTGTAGCTACTGCCATAGAATCACCTGCGCTTACATTTCCGTTATTGCCGCCTGCTGGCTTGTTATTGTCTGCTGGCTTGTTGTCTTCTGCTGGCTTGTTGTCTTTCACTGGTGTTACAGTTGGACCAGCATATTCTACAGCTGTAATCTGTTTTGCATCAAGTCCTGCACCACCTGTAACATCTGTTACTTTTACTGTGAATGTTACATCGCTGACTTCATCCAATACTAATTCGAAATTAGCTGTATTGTCACCAAATGAATTATCCTTACCAATCTGATATTTCCATGAATATTCAGCTGATGACTGAAGGAACTTATATGTATAACTGCCGGCTGCTACATTCTTGAATGTAATTGTGTATGTATCACCATTCTTTGTCATAGCCTTACCAGGTAAATCAAACCCAGTATCTGTAATAGTACCTACTACAGAAAGTACATCAGTTACAGGAAGTGGTGCAATTTCCTGTGTCATTGCAGCATCTTTAAATAACTTCTTTGATGTTAAATCGAAATATGCTTTACCATTGCTCTGTGCTACAACTTCTGAATTCCAAGCGCCTTCCTGATATTCTGCAACAGCTGTGCCATCAGCATATCCAACTACCTGAAAGCCCTGTACTTCATCCGCATTGTTAATTGTAAATACTGCGTAATTCTTGCCGCCTTCTGTAACTGCATCTCCTACAGGAAGAGTTCCAGTACCCCAGTCTGTTGGCTTAGCTGCTGTTGCAGCGGTCGCTACACTTGCAGTTCCGCCCCAAACATTTCCTTTGTAATATTCTGCTGTCTTACCTGATGTCAGTTCAACATATACTTTAACTGTTGTTCCTGCTGCCTTAGCAGTCTTAGGTGCTACAACAAGTCCTGCTGCTGCGAATGCAAAAGCAGCTACTGTAGCAATGACCCTTTTTAAAATTTTCTTCATTTTTCGTATTCTTCCTTTCCAATACATTTTATTCATGTCTTATGACACTAGCTTTATTTTAGTACAGGTATTTTATTTTTTCAATATTTCATTTGTTGTTTTTTCACTATAAAAATGTTGATTTTATTAAATATATGTGCAATATTACAACTCTAAGAATATCCGATACAAAAAAGGAACCGGTCTGAACCGATTCCTTTATGTAAGCATTTCTATAAAATACTAATTAAGCTTCTACGCTTCTTCTCTTAGCTACAACTGCTACAACTGCGCTTAATGCTGCAACTGCTGCTACGATGTATACCATAACTGAAGAATCGCCTGCTGCTGGAGTTGCTGGAGCTGCTGGTGTTGCTGCACTTGCTTCTTTAACTGTTACAGCTGCCTTAGTTCCATCAAATGTAATTGTTACTGTAGAACCATCTTTTGCTACATCAACTTTTGCATTAGCTCCGCCGCTTGATGCATCACCTTCAAGGTTATATTCGCCATTATCCCAAGCATGGTTTGTACGAATCTTGAATTCATAAGATCCAGCCTTAACATCTGTGATGTCTACTGAATATGTTCCATCTGCCTGCTTAACCAAATCTGTGTCCTTATCCCAGTTACCATTGATTGATCCGATAACACTGTATGTGTCATCTGCTGCGAAAGCTGTCATAGCCATCATTCCAATTACCATTGCCATTGCTAAAACGGCTGTAATTACTCTTTTTGCAATTTTTTTCATTTTTTTATTCCTTTCCTAAATACATTATTGTGTCTTACGACTGTCCTTATTCTAATACTTTAGTTTTCTTTTTTCAATAGCATTTATGTTGATTTTCTAATCTAAAAATGTTGATTTTCTGCGATTATCCTATGTACAGAAAATAACAAGTCCCGGAAACCTGACGTTCCCGGGACTATAATTATGCTATATTATTTTGTTGCGCCTTTTACAAGTATTGTACATGAAATTCCATCTACGGTAATTTTTCCGTTTGCTGTTCCGAGAGAATCAGTTCCTGCCTTGTCGCCCTGTACGCAGATTGTCCAGTCACCTTCCGGAAGTGTAACTGTTGTTGCTTCACTTAATGGGTTATATACAACAAAGATTGAATCTGATACTTCTTCCTTAACACCTGTTAATTCATAAGCAATAACACCCTTGTCCGTGTCTTCAGTAAACTTATAATAACTTGAAGCAGTGTCCATTATTCTTAATGAAGCATGTGCTTTTCTGAATGCTATCATTCCCTTATAGTAATTAAATACTTTCTGGTATGTAGCATCACTTAATGTGCTCCACTTAATGCTGTTTACTTCATCACCTGCATTATAACTGTCGCTGCTAAATGTTCCGTCACCATTAGGCTTGCTTCTTAATATTTCTTCACCGGCAAGGATAAATGGTGTTCCCTGTGAAGTATATACAATAGCTGCTGAAAGAAGATTCTGTTTAACTTTATCTTCCATACTGTCATTTGGATTAGATAAATTGATTTCATCCCATAATGTCCTGTTATCGTGGCATGATGCATAGACAATGTTCTGTGAGCCCTTTTCTGACCATCCGGTCTTGCCCTGGATTGCTTTCTTAATTACATCTGTATTAGAGATGTTTCCGTTAACATATCCTTTTTCATCCGCAGTAAATACACTACCTTTAATTGCATCACGGATTGTATCACTGAACATTGCAAATCTGTCTAACTTATTAACGTACATCTGTGTTGCCAGTGTTACGCCTGACTTAGTAATCTTAGTTGTCATGCTCCAGCCTTCACCATAAAGAATGATAGAAGGATCTATCTTATCTAATTCTGTTCTGATTGCTTTAATCGTATCCATATCAATAAGGCCTACAAGGTCAAATCTGAAGCCGTCGATATGATATTCTTTAGCCCAGTATACTACAGAATCAACAATAAACTTACTTACCATAGCTCTCTCTGAAGCTACATCATTGCCACAGCCTGAACCATTAGCGCCCGGACGATAGAAATAATCAGGTACGAGTTCATTGAAGCAGTAGCTTGTATTGTATGTATGGTTATATACGACGTCCATAACAACGCTTAATCCATTATCATGTAATGCCTTAACCATCTGTTTAACTTCACTTACACGTGCTGCTCCATTATATGGATCTGATGAGTATGAACCCTCAGGTACATTGTAATTCTTAGGATCATAACCCCAGTTGTACTGTTTTGTATCTAACTTAGTCTCGTCAACTGTTGCATAATCATACATTGGTCCGATCTGGACATGTGTTACACCAAGTTCTTTGATATGATCAAGACCTGTTGCCTGTCCTGAACCATTAGTTGTTCCTGTTTCTGTCAGTCCAAGATATTTACCTGTATTCTTAATACCTGATGATGAATCAGCCGAAAGGTCTCTTATATGGAGTTCATATACTGATGCATCTGTTGCATTAAGTTTCTTATTAGGATTAGTATCCTTATCCCATCCGTCAGGGTCTGTTGATGATAAATCAATTACCATTGCCCTGTCACCATTGACTCCGACTGCCTTAGCATATGGATCACATGCCTCTGTCTTAGATGAGCCAAAATCTGCTTCATATAAATAGAATACGCCGTTAAGGTCTCCTTCTGCCTTAACTGTCCATACGCCATTCTTATCAAGTGTCATATCATATGATTTAATAAGGTCATCTGTTCCCTTAACACCTGACTTGTATGTATTCACTTTAACAGCCTTAGCCGTTGGTGCCCATACTTTAAATGTTGTGGAATCCTTAGACCATGCTGCTCCAAGGTCATCTCCGTCATATGTATAAGCATCTTCAAATTCAGATGTAGAATAATAATCAGGTACTGTTACATCATATCCGACGTTTCCCAGCATTACTTTATATTTGCCAAACTGGTCTGCTTTTTCTTTAAGTTTAACAATTATCTTCTTAGCATCACCTGAATCTTTTTCAACACTGTCAATAGCTAATTCTTTGCCTTCTGCGTCAGTAACTTTAATTTCATTGTCCTTGTATTCTTCTGTTAATGTTATCTTAAGTGTCTGGAAATCTCCATCCAGCTCTGCACTTAATACACTAAGCCCTGTCACGCAATCTTCTCCTAGCTCTAATTTGTATCCTTCAACACCTGAAGTTATGTATACTTCAACTGTTCCGGCAATAACACCGTTCAATGTAATAAACTGGTCGGAATCAATATCCTTTGATTCCCATTCATTAAGTCTGACAATAAAACCTATAGTTGTTGTACCTGCAGGAAATACTGCTGTTGTCTTAACACCGTGTTCATCCTTGTCTGTTCCGAATGTGTATGCCTTACCTTCGTCACCGCCATCCGGCCAAAGCCATACATTCCAGCCATCATACACACCGTCTTCTCTTAAATAATGGACATTAAGAGTAAGCTCTGTTGCTTTGTTGGAATTATCGGTTGTAGACTCTGTCTCTACAGGAGTTGTTGTCTCAACCGATCCCTGGTCCTTCTTCTTGCCGCAGGCTGCCATGGAAAATACCATAAGTGCCACAAGAAGAATTGCAAATAATTTACGCAATTTTTTCATTGGGTAATACCTCCTTCTTTGTATCTTTTAATTTTAACAAAAAAGGCGAACCAATAAAATATCATTTTTCTATAATATATATCACTTTTCTTAATCGGGATTATTCACCGATATTATTTCCTGTATATAACTGGTAATATCTTCCTTTTTTCGCAATAAGTTCATCATGTGAGCCCCTTTCAATGATACGTCCCTGCTCAAGAACCATTATACAGTCAGCATTTTTTACAGTGGAAAGTCTGTGGGCAATGACAAAAGTTGTTCTGCCTTTCATCAGTCTGTCCATACCGTCCTGGACTATTTTTTCAGTTCTGGTATCAATAGAAGATGTTGCTTCATCAAGGATAAGAACCGGAGGGTCTGCTATTGCAGCTCTGGCAATGGCAAGCAGCTGCCTCTGTCCCTGGCTTAAATTGGCGCCGTCACCTGTAAGCATGGTATCGTAACCCTTAGGGAGATGTTTTATAAAGCCGTGGGCATTGGCAAGTTTCGCTGCCGCATACACATCCTCATCGCTTGCATCGAGTCTTCCGTATCTTATGTTATCCATAACAGTACCGGTAAAAAGATGTGTGTCCTGCAATACAATACCAAGTGATTTTCTCAAATCTGCTTTTTTTATTTTATTAATATTAATGCCATCATAACGGATTTTTCCATCCTGTATATCATAAAAGCGGTTAATAAGGTTAGTTATGGTGGTCTTGCCTGCTCCTGTTGAGCCTACAAATGCAATCTTCTGTCCGGGCGTAGCATACAGGTCAACATTGTGAAGTACAATTTTTTCATCATTATATCCAAAATCCACATCAAAAAATTCCACATCACCTTTAAGCTCTATATAATCGGTTGTATTATTTTCCTTATGATAGTGCTTCCATGCCCATAGACCTGTACGGTCTTTGGTCTCGCTTATTACACCATCTTTTTTTACAGCATTTACAAGCGTTACATAACCCTCGTCAACCTCAGGTTTTTCATCAAGAAGCGAGAAAATTCTTTCCCCTCCCGCAAGTGCCATAATAATACTGTTAAACTGCATACTGATCTGGTTAATAGGCATATTAAGGCTTTTGCTCAGGGTGAGGAAACTTACGAGTCCTCCGATTGTTACTCCGGCTATTCCGTATATTGCAAAAAGTCCGCCCACAATAGCTATTACAACGTAACTTAAATTACCAAGCTGTGCATTAATAGGTCCTATTATATTAGCGTATTTGTTGGCATTATATGCGCTGTTAAAAAGTCTGTCATTGAGTTCTTTGAATTTTTCTTTTCCTTCTTCTTCATGGCAGAATACTTTTACAACTTTCTGTCCTGCCATCATTTCTTCGATATATCCGTTCACGGCACCCAGGTCTCTCTGCTGTGCGACAAAATACTTTCCGCTGAGTCCTGATACTTTTTTTGTAAGAATAATCATTACCGCTACCATTACAAAGGCTACTCCTGTAAGCGGAAGACTTATTGAAACCATGCTTATTACAATTCCAACAATCATAATTATGCTGTTAAGGAACTGTGGTATGCTCTGGCTTATCATCTGTCTTAAAGTATCTACGTCATTGGTATATACGGACATAATATCTCCGTGTGAGTGCGTATCAAAGTATCTGATAGGAAGAGACTCCATATGATGGAAAAGCTCGTCCCTTGTGTATTTTAATGTTCCCTGTGTTACATATACCATTGTCTTGGCATTGCCGAATGAAGCAAGAACACCTACAAGGTATATGCAGCCAACTCTTAATATTTCTTTCGACAAAGCAGTATAATCAGGTACATCCTGTTTTAAAAGCGGTATGATAAAATCATCAATAAGTGTTCTTATGAACATTGTTCCCTGCAATGTTGAAAAAACGTTTACCACTATACATAACGCAACAAATATGCAGGCAAATTTATATCTTTTGAATACAAGGTTTAAAATTCTTTTTAAAACCTGTGCAGGATTGTTTACTGTAGGTTTCATTCCTCTTGGTGCAGGCATTACTTATCGCCTCCTTTTGAATTTTCATCAAAGTCTCCGCCCGTTCCTGTCTGGGACTCATACACTTCTTTGTATATATCATTACCGGCAAGAAGTTCTTCGTGAGTTCCCACTCCGTTAATTTTACCATCCTCCATTACAATTATCCTGTCTGCGTCCTGAACACTTGATATTCTCTGTGCAATGATAATCTTTGTAATGTCAGGTATCTCTGTTTTAAAGGCTGTTCTGATTTTTTTATCCGTTGTTGTATCAACCGCGCTTGTGCTGTCATCAAGGATAAGAATCTTTGGGTTTTTAAGTAAGGCTCTCGCAATACAAAGTCTCTGCCTCTGTCCGCCGGATACATTGGTGCCGCCCTGCTCGATGTATGTATTATAGCCGTCAGGAAATTTCTCAATAAACTCATCTGCACAGGCAAGCCTGCAGGTCCTGATGCACTCTTCTTCCGTTGCTTCTTTATTGCCCCATCTTAAATTTTCAAGAATTGTTCCAGAAAAAAGGACATTTTTTTGTAAAACAACACTTACCCGGTTACGGAGTGTTTCCAGGTCATACTTTCTGACATCAACGCCGCCGACCTCTATATCACCATCTGTTACATCGTAAAGTCTGCTTATAAGATTGACAAGGCTGGTCTTGGCACTTCCGGTTCCGCCGATAATTCCTATTGTCTCCCCGGATTTTATATCAAGCTGTATATCGCTTAACACCATGTCTTCGCTGTCTTTTTTATATTTAAAGTTGACATGGTTAAAAATAATGCTTCCATCCTTTACTTCCATAACCGGTTTATCAGGATTGACTATATCAGCTTTTTCATTAAGCACTTCTGCAATACGTTCTGCACTTGACACACTCATTGATATCATTACAAATACCATGGAAAGCATCATAAGGCTTATAAGTATGTTCATGCAGTAAGATATAAGGCTTGTAAGGTTGCCTACCGTAAGTGCTGTCTCATTACTGCTGACTATAAGTTTTGCACCAATCCAGCTTATGAGAAGCATACAGGTATATATGGCAACCATCATCGCAGGATTATTGAATACCAGCACATTTTCCGCTTTTACAAACATTGAGTAAATGTTATTGCTGGCTTTTTTAAACTTCTTGTCTTCATGTTCTTCACGGACATACGCCTTGACCACACGGATTGCGGATACATTTTCCTGAACGCTTTCGTTAAGTTCATCGTATTTAGGAAATGCCTGTTTGAAATACCTGTTGGCTTTTAGCATAAGTATGGTAAGTATTCCGCCAAGAATTATTACCGCCATCAAAAATATACTTGCCATTTTTACATTGATTGTAAAAGAAATTATCATGGCAAAAATAAGACTTGCCGGAGCTCTCATACACATTCTCAAAATCATCTGGTATGAGTTCTGCACATTGGTTACATCCGTTGTAAGTCTTGTTACAAGACCTGCCGTACTGAATTTATCAATATTGGAAAAAGAGAATGTCTGTATATTGTTATACATACCTTCTCTCAGATTTTTGGCAAATCCCGCGGAAGCTTTGGCTCCGTATTTGCCACCCATAAGTCCTGCAAAAAGTCCTACAAGAGCGGCAATAAACATAATGCCTCCGACTATAAGGATATGTCTCATATCGCTTTTTTCGATTCCGTCGTCTACAAGGGATGCCATAAGGTAAGGCACCGTCATTTCCATGGCAACTTCAAGAATCATAAAAAAAGGGGTTGCTATGGATGCTGCCTTATACTGCTTTACGTGTTTTAATAAGGTCTTTATCATTTTTTTAAATCCTTTCTACATATTTCCATATTCTTCTTACTATATTAAGACTTAATTTTCTGTAATCACCGTTTTTAAGAAAACTGTTTACGTTGCCGGGATTCAGACCCAGGTCCGTATATATCCTGTAATTACTTATGGACTTTTCTTTCTGAAGTTCCAGAATTCTTTTTCTTATCTTCGCCTTGAATTCATCTTCTTTTTGGAATTCCCCGGTCTCTTCTTTATATGCATCGTAAATTCCGGCATATTCTTTGCAGTCCCTTATGTAATTTTCATTATTCTTAATCTTCATACATTCCATATAAAGAGCTTCATTCTTACCGCAAAGATGTATCTTATCGGTAAGATAAGCATATAATGCAATATGGTGCAGTAATTCATTATGTTCTAAAGAATAAGAAGACAGCTTTGATATTGAAAGGCTGCCGCATCCGTTGTTTTTTATCTGTTTTTTCAGATATCCTATTAATGTAAGATTATTCATTATTGTCCTTCGTTAATACTATTAATCAAATTCCGTTTATAAAATCCCACATCACTGTGGGATTTTATCTGTTACTCTTTGTATACTGTTATATGTAAACTCAGCCAGCTTATTAACCGAGCTGTTCATTCCGTCAACGTAGTTATAATATGATATACATCCTGACTTTTCTTCATCAATCAATTCCGATTCCACATACTTATCCGTCCTGCTTAACATTACGTCCCTGCCCAACATAAAATAGCGGTACGATGACCAGGTATCGTCGTTGGTTACATCAACCATATACCATTTATTATCGTAAAATACTTCGTTCCATCCGTGTGTGGCATTCACAACCATATCGCAGGGAATATCCATTGCATTCAGCATAAGCTTATATGCTTTGGCATAACCCTCACAGACACTCTGTCCGTTAATCAATGCACCATACGATGTATGGGAGGCATATCCGTCAGATACTTCCTTGTATTCCACGTTAACGCAAAGGTAGTCATGGGCTGCTTTAATCTTGTCAAATTCGCTGCCACTGAATCCGGCAACTATCTCCTTAATCTTATTGTCAACCTCGGTCATCATGACGTAGTCCTCATAAGAATAATAATAGATAGCGTACACGGACTTATCTGTCACACGATTCACCACATCCTGCACCTTACGCATACGGAATATAGCTACACCCTTGCACATATATGTCTGATAATCCATTCCGAAAAGCTCATACAAATGGGCATCAGATGGATTCTCGCCTATAATATCATCAAATATACCTCTTGGTGCAAGTATATATCTTACGCCCTTGGTCTCGGTTATTTTATTTAAAACAGACTGTGCATAATCTGTCAGCTCAGTCCGGTTATTTACATTCTTATAGCCCTTTCTCAGCAGATACTCACTCCAGTTGTATGTATCCGGCATTCCTGCTATGTCATACTTAACAAAGGAGAATTGTGTAATATTACTCTCCACTGAAGATTCTGCTGCCGTCGGCTGTTCTGATTCTGTTGCAGTTGTGCTTTCCGTTGTATTATCTGTGGTATTGTTATCAGGGCGGGATGTTGTCTTATCTGCGCCTGCTGTTGTCGTAATCGATTCCGGAACGGTATCAAAATTATCGTCGTCACTTGTAATATCTCCTATCTCAGATGGAGATGTTCTTCCGTTCTCTGTAGTCATTGTCTCTTGAAATCTGTCAGATGTTGTTGCATCTGTGGTGATATGGACATATCCTCCTGTAGTCGTATCCCCTACAGCTATACCGGTTTCTGAGGAATCACCACTTGTTCTTCCGACATTCAGCAAAACAATAATCACAGTAATTACTGCAACAAAAAAAGCTGCAATACCTGCAATCGTCAATATTCTCTTTTTTTTCATATATCTAAACCCTCTTACCCGAGGATGTTATCCGGGATTATAAAGTAATTCCATTCATTACATATTAAGTATAGCATTATCTCAAAATGTATGCTATATAAATTATGACAAAAATAATTATTTTTTTACATTAAAGAGAGGACATTTTGAATGAAAAAGATTGACTTACACGTTCACTCAACTTATTCGGATGGCACATTTTCTCCTGCAGAGCTTGTAAAGGAGGCTGTCAAAAACGGCATAAGTGCATTTGCCCTTACCGACCACGATACAACGGATGGAATTGACGAAGCAATCGACGCAGGTGGCAAAGCCGGAATAGAAGTTATTCCCGGAATAGAGATAAGTACAAGTTATAAAGATAAAGAAATTCATATAGTGGGACTTTTTATTGATTACAAAAACAAAGAATTTCACGATGCAATATATGAAGAAATCAAAAGACGTGATGCAAGAAAC
>ENA-ORTW01004515-ORTW01004515.1-human-gut-metagenome-genome-assembly--contig:-NODE-4515-length-10868-cov-2.394248_pt1 | contig 10868 bp, 10 predicted proteins | sample MGYA00242072_ERZ509193 | MGnify/ENA primary metagenome ERZ509193 (study PRJEB26280, sample SAMEA2338813) | human gut metagenome | biome: human gut; feature: human-associated habitat; material: faeces...
GACATTTCACAATATCTGCATCATATTTCAGATTGATAAAGTCAAGTTTTACAAAATCAATAAAATCTTTTTCTTCCATTTCCAGAGCAATAGCTTTCGCCACATACTTCTGTCTATCTGCCAGAAATTCTTTTGTATATTTATTTTTTGTCTTTCTATATGTTTTATATGCAACCACATATACATATCTTGGATATGATGCATGCAGGTATGCTGTTTCCAGACATTTCAAGTTCCATAATTTTTTATCATGTCCACGATAAGCCATTTGATTAAATACGTTGACGATATTCGAATATGCGCCATATACGCTAGCTGTAGCAGATATGCTGCACGGCAGTACAAAATTAAAAATTCCATCTTGGTTGTCTATGTGAACATTAATACACCTTGTTCTATGTATGTTTCCAGGGCGTATAATTGCTAAAGCAAGGCCTTCCGGTATTGTTGTCATGTTAATATTCATATCCTGGATTTTGTCTCGGCGAGCATTACAAACAAACGCATCCATTCCGACTTTTTTTATTGACGCCGGCAGATTAATTTCCAACAGGTTCTGACAGTTCTGAAATGCTTCTTTTTGAATTACTTCCAGGCCTTCGTTAAAAATTACCTCTTCCAGCTCACGACATAAAGAAAATGCACTTATCCCGATTTCTTTAATCTGAGGCGGGAATGTTATTTTCTTAAATGCACATCCGGAAAACATATGTTGATTTCCATTTTCGCCAATCCTGGTGATTCCATGTCCAAAATCAATTTCCTTCAATTTTTCACATGCGTAAAATGCTTCATCTCCAATCGTTTGCATAGTATCAGGAAAAATCACTTTTTTGATTTTAGAATTAGAGAACGCACTTTTTCTAATTCTTACTACTCCATCTGGTATTATTACTTCACCTGTTTTCCCTTGCGGGCACAAAATCAAGGTCTTCATATCAGCAGAATATACAATGCCATCAACGGTTTTGTATCGTGAAATATGAGATTCTATTTCTTCAATATCCTGACTGTAAAGTTTATACAGCAATGCGTCATCATAATTAATTTTCTCGTCTTCGATGATTACCTTTTTCGGCAGTACTCTCAGTGCTGCGACAGCATTGAGATTTGGAACTCGAACTGCTTTTTTGGGTCTTTTTTTAACGCAAAAGGAAACATCACTTTTTGGCAAGACAATCTCATCTGCTGTCTCGTCAATATCAATAATGAATGGACCGAGACATTTAATACCACCAACAAACGGCTGGTCTAAAAATCCGGAGTTGACAAATGCAGCTTCCTGAACCATAGCAATCCGCATTTCATCCAAGCCAGCAGCGCTTTTCGCCTTACATCCTTCAAATGCGTAATTCCCTATCCGGTTAAACTGTGTGAAATCAACTGCAGCATCTTCACTCTGACCAAACGCATTCCGCAGTATCATTCCAGCTTTTTCAACCAAGTATTTTCCTGTCGTATAACTACTGGATTTAGACTCTACTTTTTTCACATTTGGAAACAATTTATTTGGAATTATGATGGAGAAAACATCTCTTCCGATAATTAGATTCTCCACACTTGAAAATACTTTTTGGCATTTTCCCCTGTTAATCCTGATTTTTGGATAGATAAAAGAAACAGTTTTAGCGTTATCCATTACCTCGATGTCAGTGCATGTCGTACCGTCAGTATAGAATTTAGACTTTCCAACAGTCTCCCATTTATAATTATTGTTATTCATTTTTTTAACTCCTTTCTTTTTGTTTTTCTTGAGTTAATATGCTGATTTTTTTGCGCAAAAAAAACCGCCGGCCCTTGCCGGCGGCGGTCTTAAATCAAATTACAAATGTATTTCCAGTGCTATCCTTTTCTTTTTCTTCGTTTAACATATACGCCAGAGCAACATTCCAGTTTTGCTCCTCCAGGCATTTTACAATATCTTCATCATACCCCAGATTGATAAATTCCAATCTCAGAAAATCAACAAAATCCTTTTCTGCTAACTCCAGTGCAATCGCATCCGCAGCCATCTTTTGGTAATCAATCAGATATTCTTTTGCCAATTCATTTTTTGTCCTTTTGTATGTCTTATATGCACACACACATTTAAATCTTGAATTAGAGGCATACATGAATGCTGAATTCAGCCATGTTAGATGATGAAACCTCTTACAATATTCTGGGTCAGACGCCATTAAGTTGAAGCCTGTAACGATTTCTGAATAACCATTTGCTGTAGCAGATACGCAGTCAGGAATTACGAAATCATAAGTTTCGTTTTTGCTGTGAATATGGACATTAACACATCGCTGTGTCTGCATACTTCCAGGATGGGTAATTGCACGCCCCAAACCTTCAGGAATCGTCGTCAAGTTGATGCTCATATCCTGGATTTCTTCTCGTGCAATCTCACATACAAACGCATCTAATCCGACATTCTTGATTGATTCGGGAAGGTTTACTTCTGTCAGTTTTGGGCAGTTTTTGAATGCTCCCTCACGGATATATTTTAAACCTTCTTCGAAGATGATTTCTTTCAATTCACCGCATGAATAAAACGCACTGATTCCAATCTCTTTGACCTGTGGCGGAAATATAAGTTTTTCAACAGGACATCCTGAAAAAATATCTTGGCTGCCATCTCCTCCAATCTGTTCAATTCCATTTCCAAAATCAATTTCTTTCAGATTTTCGCATCCGTAAAACGCTTCTTTCTGCAGTCTGATAAGGCTGTCAGGGAAAGTGACCTTGCTTATTTTTGAACCAAAAAATGCCTGTTTTCTAATTCTTTCAACACCATCAGGGATGGTTACCGCTCCTGTTTTCCCAGCCGGACAGAGAATTAGTGTCTTCATATCAGCAGAATACAAAATTCCATCAACCGTTTTATATCGCGAAACACGAGACTCTAATTCCTCAATATATTTGTTTGAAAACTTATACATTAAAGCATCGTCATATCTGATATTTTCATCCTCAATGATTACCTTTGGGGGAAATTTTCTCATTGCTGCAAAAGCGTTGATGTTTGGAACACGAACGCATTTTTTTGGTTTTTTGGGAACGCAAAAGTAAACATCATTTTGAGGCAAAATAATCTCGTCTGCCGTTTCATCAATATCAATGATAAACGGGCCGAGACATTTAATACCACCAACAAACGGCTGGTCTAAGAAACCAGAACCAACAAATGCAGCATCCTGAATCGCTGAAATTTTCATTTCATAAATACCGGCAGCTACTTTCACTTTACATCCCTCAAATGCATAATTTTTAATCCGGTAGAAACGTGTAAAATCAATTGAAACATCTTCACTCTGTTCAAACGCATTCAGTAGTCTCATACCGGCTCTTTCAATAAGATACATGCCATCAAGAAAGCTGCTTGATTTAGATTTAACCTGTTTTACATTTGGAAACAGCTTATTTGGAATTTCAATTGAGATAACATTTCTTCCAATCAGCAGAGTTTCAACACTTGAAAATACTTTTTTGCATTTTTCTCTGTCAATCCTGAATTTTGGATAGATAAAGCTAACCTCTTTTGCCTCATCCATAACTTCAATGTCAGTACATGTTGTTCCATCAGTATAAAACTTACACTTACCTACTGCCTCCCACTTGTAATTATTGTTCATATATTTTTTTTGCTCCTTTCTTTTTGTATTTCTTGAATTAATATGCTGGATTCTTCATACAGACAAAAACAGCCAGAAGAATTAATCTTCTGACTGTCTGCTTTCCAAGATTTTCAATATTATTATTTGAATCTGCGGCAGCATTGCAAGAAAGAATATGCCAAACGCTGCCATCCACATCATGAATGCTAACACCAGGCTTGTTCCAATGTCAGCCAGCCCGCCGCTTGCAACTTTACCAATCAGCGCGCCCACTCCGGCACAGAGAAACATCATCAAGATAAACGCCGCAAACAGATTAACAACAAACATTCCGGTATACCACGCGACCTTCCACCATCCACTTTTTGTTTTTCCTTTTTCGCTTATCTTTTTGCTTACCGGCATCAGGAACCACCCGCAAATCGGTATCAGAATCAGCAGAGGGATTGAAAACACTGCGAAAAACTGCCAGTCGTCTTTGGCAGCAATCAGCAGAATCGCCCAGGTGATGACGGCAATGATTTCTGTAATGAAATTGACTTTTCCAGAAATCGTCAGATTTTTAAGCATATTTTTACCTCCTGCTTTTTATTTTTGTATATACAATATGCAGAAAATTTCTGGCAGAAAAACGCCCGGAGCGTTAAGCTCCGGGGTGAATTTCGCTGCAAACAAAGTCTTTTATTCTTTTATTTCTTTTGTTTACGATTTCTTTTTGAATTTCTATGTTTCTAAGGTATTCTTCAACAGTCTGAGGCAGTGGATACTTTTTTGTGAACAATCCATTTTCATCCATATAATCGTTTAAGAAACAGATTACATTTCCGTCTTTATCAAGGAAATCCTGCAAAAAGAAGAACTCAACATATCCCGAGAAATTAACAAATAGCTTGAAGAAATCTTCACTGCGTTTAATCGTATGCCATAAAGGATTAAAATTAGCGTCATCATTTTCCGGATATTCATAGTATCTTTTTATACATTCCAAAGACAAATCCCATCTATCAGCAATCATCGGATTAGTACCCCTGTCCTGATTCATGCTCCCTCGCAATTTTGGAAAAATAATCATACCACCAATTGTATATGTAAATCGTGTTGTATCATACACAAAGCTTCTATAATTCGGCATCTGTGACTCTACTTGTCTGATTACATGTTCACATTTAATATATCTATGTTGCGTCGCGATTGAATCAGATGCAAAACGCATACCATTCCAAGTTAGATAATCAGACTTTTTGCCTTTTTGCAGCGTCATCGCTTCGCCGTTTGGCAATTTGCGACTCCACAATGCCTGGTGGTAATTTCTTAGTGTTTCGCTTGCACTATCAGGGTCAGCATATACCGGGGCGGCTCCAAGTCCGTTTCTTCTTTCCCAGAATCCATCCCAAAAGCCAACCGTATCATCAATAAAGCACTTATTGACATCAATTTCACTCAGTTTTAGCATTTCGTTTTCCTCATTTCTCTCCATTTTCTTTCTCCCTCTTCTCCTCTTCCATCTTCTCTCTCCACGTCACCCCAACAGCAATCGCCGACCAGACATCCTTCTTCACCCCGAAGAACACGTCAGGTTCTTTTTTAGTTCCTTTTCCATTTTTTTTATCTGTTTTTGCATACCGGTCAATCAGCGCCTGACGGATATTGGCATCTTTCGCCCGCAGGGTATTGCAGAGGCAGAGTTTTTCTTCCTTTCGGTAGATTCTATCAACCGGGATACCTCTGTCCATCGCCGCCTGGATGAGTCTTCCGTTCCACAAGATAGATTCAATCGTGCTCTCCCCGACAGCCATTCCGAAGCTCTGAAACTGTTCATAAACCAGCTGGTCATAGTCGTCATTTTTGATTATCTGCATAATGGCCTCATTTGCAATCTTGCCGAATGATAATAGTTTTATATCGTCTTTGTCAAACCGAATGATTGCATAGCCTGAGTCTACGGTTCCGACATCTATTGCGAGGATTTTATCTGTTGTCATGTTTTTTGTCTCCTTTTTTGAGTATATATCTAATATGCCGGAAAATTCTTTAAGGTGAACGAAAATAAAATATTTTGTCAAAATTAAATTTCGACATATTATTAGCAAATCATAAAATTTACAATAATTAACGGCTATGATATAATCATATATAGAATTGGAGGTGTAAGTATGAGGCACATCAAAGAAATTTTTAATCATAAAGATTTATCATTCATTGATGATGAATACGACAATTTTTTACAAAAAAAAGAAACATATTTACAAAATAAGACAAGCAGTAATTATTTGGAATTAACTTTCGCTTACGAATTAATAGACGCTTATCTAAAAAGCACATTAAGTGATGGATATATTACGCTAAATGAATTGCAATATATTAGAGCTGAATTAAAGGAGGGGCTTATAGAATGAATTTAAACAAGCATATTACAAAAACACTATTGAACGAATATGCTGGTTCCGAAAAAAAGAAAACAGTATTAATGGATGATGGAAATAAATATTTATTAAAGTTTCCTGACCCAACAAGAGAAAAAGGACGTGATTTGTCATATATTAATAATGCTATCTCAGAACATATATCCTGTTCTATTTATAACATCATTGGAATTCCAGCACAAAAAACAATCCTTGGCGAATATGTTGATGAAAATGGAAAAACAAAAATAGCATGTGCATGTCAAGATGTAAGAAAAAATGGAGAAATGATGTATGAAATTAATAAATTGGAATTAAGTAGTCTCGATAATACTCACGCTAAAAAATTGTCTTTGCCATATATGGATGAAGTTTTTAATAAAATGGACGATATCATATCTAAGGAGCAACTAAGCGATTTCTATTACGAAATGTTCATTATAGATGCATTTATTGGTAATACCGATAGGCACAATGGAAACTGGGCTCTCTTACAATCTTCTGATGGCATTCGAATTTCTCCTGTATATGATTGTGGGTCATCGCTTGCCCCTCTTGTTGATGAAAGCACTGTCTCTTCGGATGCTGGGATGGATTGTGCAATGAATACATCTTCTGTATTAGTGGACGATAAAGGGAAACGTATTAAATATTGTGAATTTTTTAAAAGCGAGTTAAGTTCTAAAACACAAAAAGCTTTGTTGCAGATAGTGCCAAAGATTAATCTTGATGCAATTGATAAGTTAGTGTTTAATACTGAATATATTTCCAGAAATAGACAGGATTTTTATTTTAGCTTTTTGCACACAACATATGAAAAAATATTAATTCCAGCAATTGAAAAATGTTTTGCACAACCAGAAAATTCTTTTGCTGATTTAGCCCCAGATAAATGTTACGATTTCTATAAAACTATTATTCGCCCATTAAAAGAAAATGCGAACTATCAAAAACAGTCTTTGAGCTTTATTGGGCTTAATGATTATCAGTATTCCAAAGGTGGGAAAAGTAGAATTTTTATTTATAAAAACGAGGATATAGTGGGGATAATATCTTCTCGTAGTAACAATAGGGAAACCAGAGAAAATTATGCAATACTATCATCATTTGGTTTAAATATTGAAAAGACCATTAAATCCATTAAAATAGAACAGGAAAAAGCAAAGCATATTCAGGAAGAAAAATCTAAAATAGAGATATCCAAAGATGAAGAGTTTAATTATGATAATAGTTCATACGATGATTTAGAAGAAAAATAGTGTTTAAATAACTTGAAAAGAGCGAAGTCAAAAACTTCGCTCTTATTACTCTCTTCGCTCTTTTTCAATATACAATCACACCCCCAGCTCTTTCCTCAGCTCATCAACCTTCTCTCTTTCCTCATCAGTAATCTCGCACCACTCAAAATACTTCTTCCAAAACTCCTCGCCTTCTTTTTCAAGCATTTTTCCGTATGTTTTTTTGAAGTATTTGCAATAATACTGCCATTCTTTCTGACGGTCAAAGAAAATGCCGTGTTTTTTTGCTTCTTCAATTTTTTCTGCAGATTCTTTTTCCTGTTTTTTTCTGCATTTCAATGTCAGGATACCGGCTTCAACACTCTCACCAAAATCAGACATCTTGAGGTATTCCTCAGAATCTTTTTCTATCCATTTATCAACAAAGTCCTTATTGAGTTTAGAAATAATTGGCTTAATTTTAGCCAGTTCTTCATCATGCCGTTTGATATAGTCCTGCACTTTTTTCTGGAATACAGCATATTCTTCGCTTCCTTTTTCCAGATTCTTAGATTCATGAAGTGTTTTAAACCATTCTCTCATAATCGCATCGGCCGGTTTATACATATCAGCAATCTGGCAACGCAATGCATTTGCCTTTTTGGCATACTGATTTACATCTTCAAGCGTCTTAAACTTGAAGCTGCCATCGCCATAATAGCCGATATTTTTGGTGCTTTTTTTAAGCATTTTTTCAAATTCATCATCAGCATCTTTTCTGTAGAAGGAAGCTTTCAGGCGGCCATTTTCAATCACATGTGCAGCCCATTCTCCGATTTCATCAGAGCAAAGCTCCGGCATGAAGTCAAAAATAATGAAGTTTTTGCCATAGTTATAAGCCAGGGAGCGGTAAGGGATTTCGCTTCCATTACCGTAATACTTTAACTTACCTCCGTGACCGCCGATAGAACCTTCTGGTGACAGTGATATCACATCAAAACTGTACCAAGGAAAGCATTTAACCTGTTCGTCGTTTAATGTGTCATACATACCCATAATTTAATCTCCTTTTCGTTTTTATTCTGTTATATATTTAATATGCGGGATTTTTGGCAAGAAAAAAAAAGACAGCGGAAAAATCCGCTGTCTTTTAAAAACTAGAACAATTTTGTTATATCCACCAGATATTTTGCTGCGTTTTTCTTAATATACTCTACAGCCTTTTCTGACATCTCCACGCCAGAACCCTCAAAGACAATATTTCCGTCATTTTTAATCCTGCAGACACAGCCTTCAGAAACATGCACCCTCTCATCATTTTCAAAGGTAACATCAAAAGGTTTTGCAAAAGCATAATACTTTCCAAGCCGAATCTTATTTGCAGCTTCAAAGTTGTCCGGATGTTCTTTCACAGCTTCAGAAATACGTTTCAACTTTTCTTCTATCGTCTCCTCCGGCTCTTCATTATGCATCGCCTTCAGCGCCTTAACATACCACTGACTATTGATATCATCATCTGTAATATCTTTCAGCTCTTCCGGATTCTCAATAATGCTCCACCAGCTCTCAGCTCCAAAGATGATTCGTTGCAAATCAAAAACATAAATCGCCGGATTTGTTGCCATTCCAACTGTCAGTTCACCTAATTCTTTATTGTAACTTACAGTCTGGGACCACGGCTGGTTTCCGAGATACAGTCCAAGATATGTTTTACCTCCATATTCTTTATTGCACGGGCGAATCTTGACCAAACTACCGGCACGTCCCATCATCAGCTGTTTCATTTTATCACATTTGATGCTGTTGACCTGAATCGGATACTCAATGTACCGGCTTTCATAGTTTGGGCAGTTTTCACACTGCTCATTGCTGACACATACAGACATATCATCCTCTTCTGCATCTCTTCTTTCCTGCATCAGTTTTCTGCAGTATGTTTTGTTCATTTCTTTTCCCATATACGGAAACGAATTCTTGCATTTCTTCTGTCTCTCGCTTGGTTTGTAATTTTTGTCCATTTTTTTTAATTCCTTTCTTTTTGCATTTCCGGATTTTCCGGTATTTTTTGTGTACACATACAATATGATGAATTTTTTAGGCTAAGAAAAATGCCGGCAGGTTTCCCTGCCGGAATCATTTTTATTATTTTTTCTTTACACATTTTAGCCACAGCACCCACACAAGCAGTAGCAGCATTGCATCAATTGCCGCAAATGGCAGTATGTTTTCAGCTTCAGATTCGTATGGCAGAACTTCTGACTTATCAGCCTTGCTTATTTTAATTTCTTTTTTGTCTCCTCTTTTCATTTCTTCAACACGGGATGAACGTTGTGTCGTATATTCTTTGCCGTCGTATGTATATCTGTAAGTTACTTGCACGTTACTCTGGCTGTCAATTGCGATATCATCAATTTCTGCGGTCACCTGAATGCTATTTTTGTAGCAGCCATGCAGTTTCAGGGTATACGCAAAAACCCCGGCCGCTGCAGTCAGAATTAGTACAAGCAATACGATTGTAATGCGTGTTGCTATTGCTTCTTTTTTGTTGTCCACAAGAGCACCTCCTTATTTTTTTGTAAAAACAATATGCCGAATTTTTACCGGCTGGTGATATTTTTGCGGATTTTTTTTGCAATTATTTTTGTTGCTTTTCAGGTGCACGGCAAACTGTTGGTGAATAAGCAATCTTGTGTATATGTTTTCATTATTTTTTTCCTCCCTTCTTTATTTTTTCTTGCGTAATTAATATGCAAAATACCGATTACGATTAGAAAAATACCTGGAGGCTTTTTTTGTTAGAATTACTTATTTTTTTGTTTTTATTTTTGTTCTCTTCCACAATTGACGCAAACGTTACACACATGATTTCGTCGCAGTCTCAACACTTTCCGCCTTAACTTATTCCTCCACAGACGGCAGCATATAGATTGTCATTTTATACATCCATAAGACCGCCAGCTCAAGACACAATCCAATCAATACATCACAGAGCACGGCATAATTGATATCATTATACTTAAGAATCGCCTCCGGATTGCTTTTCTTAACCCGAATTCCTTTTTTATCTCCTTTTTTAATTTTTTCTAGGTATTGCATTTTGTCAGATTCGTATTCCTTACCGGCGATATTATACCGATATGCTACATTGATATTTTTATCATCAATACCTTCGACATTAATTACCTCAGCCATTACAAGCTGGCTTCCAGCATAATTGTTGTAATCCTTCTGCGCGTAAAAAAGCATAAGCGCAGCGACAATTACTGCCAGCACGAAAGCAAGTTTTCTAAGCAGCGATATTGTGTTCTTGCTTCTGTCGGCTTTCTCAGCGAATTCTTTTTCTTTTAGCTTTTTCAGATTTTCCATATTTTTCATCGGCAGATGCTCCTTTTTTTAATTCCTTAAGTGTTTTGCTCTATTTCTAGAAGTGTTTTGCTCTATTTCTAGTATGCTGGAATTTTTGCCGGCCGAAAGATTTTTGCGAAAACCTGCCGGCAGAATTTCTGCCGGGTGATTTAAATCTTATGTTCTGGATTTATTTTTTTGTTTTTCTTCTTATTCTCTTCCACGATTGACGAAAATATTACGCCAGGCGTCATCTTCCTCAAGCATACAAGTTGCCATTGCATACAGCCACAAAACTGCCA
>ENA-ORTW01004530-ORTW01004530.1-human-gut-metagenome-genome-assembly--contig:-NODE-4530-length-10836-cov-2.153418_pt1 | contig 10836 bp, 13 predicted proteins | sample MGYA00242072_ERZ509193 | MGnify/ENA primary metagenome ERZ509193 (study PRJEB26280, sample SAMEA2338813) | human gut metagenome | biome: human gut; feature: human-associated habitat; material: faeces...
AGCCAGGGAATGGCTGCGTGATCATCTCCAAGAAAATGTCCGCAGCCCCTTATCCACTTGAGATCAACATTGTCGCGCACAAAAATCAAGCTCGTGCTTCCAGTTTAAATCACGTGCAATATGACGACAACCCAGATTAAGCCCAATACGCTTTCACCCAAATGACTCAGAATATAGGCAATCATCCAATAACTAAACGACTAGAGTAGCACTCCTAAATAATCCTTATTTTCTATTTTTTTGCGACAAGTTTTTTTAGGCTCCAAAAAGCCATTAAAGGCATATTCTTTTTTACCAAGGCGATAATAGCCATCATATGAATCTTTTAATTGAAATTTAAACTTTCGAAAGAAAGGTTTATACTGCGTTAGAGACTCCTCTGGCACAGTCACGAGAGGATAATCATCCTTCAGAACATCCAACGCATGTTTAACTAAAGCCGTACCGACACCTTGTCCACGGTATGGCTCAAAAACACGCAAAGAACAAATCTTCTTTTCCTGTTCGCAATTTTTAATTATACAAATTCCCGCTATATCTTTTCCAATTTTTGCCAGAAAAATCTCACGAGTGACACCCAAATTAGGTACCACTTTTCGCATAAACCATTCATCAAAATCTGGATAAAACCGCGTAAAAACATCCAGATATGCATTCAATAAAGAATCACCAGAGATAGTCTCAAGTGAAAAAATTTTAATCCCATCAGACATCATACCCCTCGATTCTTCAAACACTTAAACTATTATAATAGCGTTAGGGATAGACTTACCAGAGCCTCCTTCAGATGCGTGAGCAGGTTCTCCACCACAGGCAAAGACATAATGACTGTTTCAGAAAAATTAAAAAAACAATCAATTACAAATATGTCTTCGAAGCATTAGGTTAATTTTGTAACCATCATTTTTTTCAAGCTTTTTTGTCCAATGCCATGCAGCCACGTTGTCAAAGTCTTTTACGCATGGTGCATAATCATTCCAGATATCTTTTTCGAGTAAACGACGCCCTTTCCCCTCATTAGAATCTGAATTAACATCTATAGACATCAATGACATTAGCAAAAAATGAACTTTTATTTCATTAATTCGAACACAATCCTTGTTTTTATCATAAATATTTGCAATTATCCGCTCGTCATCCAAGGATCGATAATCGTTAAAACGAAAATCAATAACTTCTTCTCGGGAAAAAGCACTCGTAAGCAACCAATCTTTCGAATGCGATGATGCAACCAGATTTGACACAAACATTCCAGAAAGTCTAAAACGATAATATATTGGCTCATATTCCCTATCCGATTCCGGAGGAAACATCGTATTTGTAAGCATAATTTTAACGATTGTGCCTTTATCGTCAATTTCTTCAAATTGCACGTTGTCACAACTACATATTGCAAATTTTGGATATGCATCATCACCATATAGTGTCACATAACCAACAGAATAGATATCATTCTTAGTATAATTGCAAGGACTATTAAAGATAGCGCCAACTGTCTTATTATCCATTTTAGGGAAAAGATTTTCAAAATTTTTCTTCTCTAAAGGAAAAGGGCAATAAAATGAAATGCTTTTGACTACCTCGCAAATTTGTTTCCTTTTGCTCGACTTTTCCTCTGGGATTAGCATCACACCAACGTCAAGGACTGTATGAGATTCCCCTTTTTCCGCCTCGGCCCAAAGATTGAAATTCATTAATACCTTGACCCCGGTCGATTCGCCGGCATTTTTCGCATCACACCAAAGAGCAAAACTCTTCATACGGAACGCGCCCCTTACTAAACCCCTAAACGTCTCAGAATAGACTACCGCTAAATATACATAAATGATTGCGGAGGTCTACCAGAAGCACCCGCAATATTAGAAATCGGTATTGGGCGATTATACAACACTGGATTGTTCAGCTCAATCGCATATCCCGAATCACAGCCTTTGAAGTATTTTTCGAAAGCCTCAAACGTTATGCCACCGTGCTGATTTGTTTTCGCCCAAAGCTCATCAATCGAGTCAAAAACGATTCCGCATATTTTTACTTCACCGACTACAAGTGATACCGGCGCAGATTCATAAATCACTAAAGAAGACACATCGCTACGTTTAAATATTCGACGCCGGTACTCGTACTTCTTTTTTCCTTGTAGAATTTGCTCTGCATATAGCGGCTTGATGGACATTAAAACTTTCATGCTCTTACTCTACCGAATATTAAATCGTTCCAAAGGCACGTCATAGCAAAACAATAATTCGCACCAATCACCTTTTATTTTCTTGCAGAGGTGATATGGCCTGATTTTTGTTCCGCCCTTATAGTGAGGCGGCTTGTGCCGCTTGGTTTGCATGATACTCGGTTTCGATCTGTTCCGGTGTCCTGCAGCCCCGCGACTGGTGGAGACGCTTCGAGTTCCACCACGAGACCCACCGGAACGTCGCCAATTCCAGGTCCCTCAAATCCCGGAAGGGCTTGCGTCGCCAGACGAGCTCGGTCTTGTACGCGCCGTCGGCGCTCTCGGCCATGGCGTTGTCGTACGAGTCGCCGACCGTGCCGGTCGAGGGAAGCATGCCGTGTTCCCTGACCTGGGTGGTGTACACCGTGCTGATGTGTGTTTTGTCAAATTGAAGTAGTCCAGAATGGCGTGTCAATTCAATCTCGTGCTCTACGGGCCCGTCGGCACCGGCAAGACGCATCTCGCGGTCGCGTTGGGCAGGCTCGCGTGCATGCGCGCGATACCTGTCAGGTTCTTCACCGCGACCGGGCTGCTCATGCGGCTGCGCCGCGCGAAGCGCGAGGACCGGCTCGACACGGAGCTCCGGCAGATCGCCAAGGCGAGGCTCCTGATCATCGACGAGTTCGGCTACATGCCGATCGACGAGGAGGGTTCCAGGCTCCTGTTCCAGGTCATATCGGATTCCTACGAGACCCGGAGCGTGGTCTACACCACGAACATCGAGTTCTCCGGCTGGGGACGCGTGCTCGGCGACAAGAACATGGCCGCCGCGTTGATCGACCGCACCGTGCACCACGGAAGGCTCGTCAGATTCGAGGGAGGCTCCTACCGCAGCGAGCACGCCCTCATGACCAGATAACCAAGGAAAAAGGGGCGGCGGGTTCCGACGGAGCAGTTTCTGCTGGAAACCAGCCGCCTATGCTGCCGAAAAATAGTGCCTATACTGTGGACGCCAACTTGCAGAAACACAGCCAAAGGCTGTTCGCCGGACAACGCCGCCGCGGAGGGGTTCTTCGGGCGTATGAAGACGAAGTCCGTCTATCCCGAGCATTGGGAGGAGCGTACCCGTGACGAGGTGCTCGTCCTGATCGATGATTACATCCGCTGGTACAACCACGAGCGCATCAAACAGTCGCTGGGCTGGATGAGTCCGGTACAATATCGTCAAAGCCAAGGAATGGCTGCGTGATTATCTCCAAGAAAACGTCTGCGACCCTTGTCTGTTTCTATGTTGCCTTCTACTCAAAAGTGTTTTCCCATACTTGATAAATATCATTTAGCTGATTAGCTTCTTTGTCGGGAAGGACAATCCCAACGCTGTAACGAGCTCGCGTGACTGCAACATAAAAGCGTGAACATGTTTGTTCTTTTAAATCTTGTTCATGATTGCTGAGCCATTTTCGGACACTGCCGACAGGATAAATCAGAACGTCATCATAGGTCCTTCCTTTAGATTTGCCGAAATTGAGAATGTTGGATGAATCTATGGTTTTGATGTTGCTTTTATCGCGAAGGACGACTGGATGATACTTATCGGAGTAGGCTTGCGCGCACGAATCTGGGACAAGCCAAACTCCAGAATGACGACTTGACGATGATTTCGCTAAAGATTTGGTTTGGGGAAATGTGGGATATAGTTTGTTGGCGAACTGGATAATTGTTTCTCCGCATCTGTGGCTGCCGTTCAAGGTGTTTCGATCTACTGGACATCTACCGATCAGTTTCCTTTCCTGAAGAAAGCATTCAAGTGTTTTGCCCTTGTTTTTGCGGCTTCCATTGGTTCTATAAGTTTTCTGTCGCTCATCTCCACAGAGGATTATATTGATATCGGAATTGATGAGAAGTTCTATGAATTAATAAAAGGATAGTCCCTGTATTTGCTTCGAAGGGCTTCGACGTTCCCGTCATTATCGGTAATGACAACAGTATCTTTTTCGATTTTTCGAGCGATTTCCAAAAATCTTAAGAAAGTGACTCCCCTTACTGAATCGGAAGCCTTCCGTACGAGTCAAGGTATGCACGCTGCACAACGAGTTCGTCGGCATCTCCCTCCACGAGTATTGATGCCTTACAGAGCAAAACGCGCAAGGTACTGTAGCCAGGAGCCTTCATGAAAAAGCGAGATGTATCTTTTTGCAAATCTGCGAAGGAAGTCGATTCGTCTCCGTTTAATAGTATGAGTTTTTTGAGGTCAAGTTTGTTTGCCACGAAACTGCTATGAGTCGTTACTATCAATTGTATGTCTTTACAACGGTTTTTAACATCGTCGAGGAACATGCTCAGCCGTGTATGAGATAAGTGGTTTTCTGGCTCTTCAAGAAGAATCACATCTTTTTGACCATCTTTACTTTTCGATAATGCCAATTCTGCAGTGATAATGCTTTTGGTTCCATCTCCCACATTTGAGAAAGGGATATTCTCCAATTTTGTTACAATGCCGTTCTCCCAAGAACTAACGGTATCTGCCTCGAAGCCTAGGGTAACCGTTTTTCTAGTTAGGCTTTCTACCTTCTCGGATATCTTGTCATTGATTTGTTGGACTTTTTCATTTGCGGAAAAGTTGCTTCTCATTTGTCTATGCGCCTGAGAGATAACAATCTGATCACTCGGTTCCAGCACATTCCGAGCAATTCTTGAAACAACCGCTTTAGCATTTGCCCAAGCAAATGCGTGCCCTCCGCCAATTAGTGAAGCATTGAATTTAATCCCGACAGGGCGGATTGATTTACGGGCAAATGTAGTCCAAGAACAAGAGTAGTACTCTATCGGAATTCCAAAGCATTCTCTGGAATCAACGAATTCTTGATATTCATTGGCGAATGAGTCTGTATCCAAGGTGATGCGAAGGGATATACCAGATTCCTTCGCCCCTTTGGAATTGGCGTCCCCTTCATAGAGAGCTAATAATTCTTCTTGGTCATTACCGCCAAATACAGCTTCGATAAGAATCTCTGGCGGTTCGCATTGAGTTCCTGAACGAATATTTTTTTATGTATGTGGCTACATTTTCAGCATTAAATAAATCCTCCGACAGATTCCTTGCTAAAGAGGTTCCTCTATATTGTCCATCTAATACTGCGGTGATGACTTCGAGAAGTGTTGACTTTCCCGCATCGTTATCACCGACGACAATATTAATTCCAGGTGAGAGTTCAACTTGCAGCTTGGAAAATCTCTTGAATCCAAATACGCGCATTTCCTTTATATACATCGCATATCCCCCAGACTGTCTAATTAACTATCCGCTTGTTTATATGGATTGGTAACGGTGTGTTGGATGGTTCTCTAGAATGACGAGTCCTCGTTCGGTGAATTCTTTTGGACTCCAGTATCCAAGGGTGGAGTGGAGTCGCTGATTATTGAACCACCATACGTAGTTGTTGAGGTCGCGCCTCAGTTGCTTGGTCGTGGTGTGTGTTTCTGCAAGCTGGCGTCCATAGTACGAGTTGCTGACTTTTCTTGTGCCTCCCTGATTGGAAGGAACAAGTATGACCGAAACATCGTTGTGCGTTTTTGCTGTACCTGTGCCTTCAAGGAGGAGCGTTGTTAACCGGCGACCGATTTATCAGCGATAATCTTTCCCATTTTCTTTGCGAAGCGCTGCAAGCGTCTTGTCCTTGCGTGCCTTTCGTCCGTCCTTATTCCGAATGGTGCCGGTTGGAAGATCGTGCTTCTTTTCATACGTGCCGACAGTGCAGTCGCTTCTTGTCTTACGAACTTTGCCGAACATAATCCGTCTCCTTTGGCTTTAGGCTATTCTAATTGTTAAGCTTGCGCATCATTATATTACCTATTGCTCGAGCGGTGGATAGCTGCATATCGAAAGAGACTTCTAGATCAAGATATACGGAATGATTCCACCATTAGGGGCTGATACTACTGGTATCCACACCATGAAATATTCTGAAATGTTCTTGTGGCTTAACACTGATGTCTTAGCAGAAGGAGAATCGCATGGCTGGCTCATACGGCGCGGAGACGACGCAGGGGGAGAGATACAGGCTTTCCTTCACCGTTGGTGGACTTCTCTCCCCGCAGGGCCGTGCGCTTGCCGAAATGTACCTGAATCGTATGGGCGGTGGCAGCACTGAGCGTTCTTCCCAAACCAAGGTCTCTGAAAAGATCTCTGAAAAGGTCAACGAAAAGAGCGACAAGAGTGCTGACGAAGAAGTCGGCGAATCCATTGCCACGATTCGCCAACAGGCCATCGAGGAAAACGTTCTTGCGATTCGCACGGATTCCGCGAACAGGCGCGTTGTGGCGGAAACTACTAGGCGGCTCAGTGCGCTCACGGTTGGAGAGCTTGCATATTTGGCAGGCCCGGATTCCTCCACATCCGACCGCGAGGCACTTATGTGGATCGCGATGTGCCGATATTACGCAATGAAGTACTTAAAAAGCATTATCTTACCGGCAATACGCATCTGGACTTTGAGGATTATGATCGGTTCATTGCGAACAAGGCTACATGGCATCCCGAGCTGGAAACCATAAGCGAGGGAACGGCAAGGAAACTCCGATCCAATCTGTTCAAGGCCATGGTTGAAGCCCACCTGTTCGATAAAAATTCCGACACGGTGGTCTCCTTCCTGCCTAGTCCTTCTTTGGCGGATATTCTTATGAAGAGACCGGATTCGTTCGGGTTTTTCCTATGCGTGAATCATCCTTGTGAGCACGAATGGGGGATAGCGTGACTGATTTCATCGCAGGCGTTGAAGCTGCCGATGAGCACCGTGACATTGATGATGATTTCGCTTATTTGCACGAGATTATGGAGTCCCTATTACATTTGTGATTACCCGCCTAGGCAGGAGCTTATCGAAGAGTCCTACCAGTATGTGCTGTGCGACATTCATATGGGTGTCTGGCTCAAGGGTGTGCACTGGCAGGACATATATGAGATTCCGTCGGATGCCATTTGCGAGCTGATTGTCAACGCAAGTGCATTGCAGCTACAACTATTCGAGCATTCAGATTGAGATTTATGACAATCGGCTTGAAATCACCTTGTCAGAGCGCTTGCCGATGGGTAGACCATTGAACGCATGAAGCGGGGCTATTTGAAATATACGTAACGATGCCTTGGCCTCTGCTTTTGAGTACATGGGTATATCGAGCATGGGGGCAGTATCCTGCGTGTGATGCAGAAGGTATGTGATGCCGGATTGCCGGAATCAAAATTCCTTGGCTGCGATACGGATCTGTGCATCAATATCTATCGTAATGGCTCAGAGACAGTTTTCGACGACGGGATTGTGACGGGATTATGACGCGATTCGGGTCTTGGTGACGCGATCATGAGGCGATTCGAATTTTGATGACGCTATTGCAGAGGAACACCCAACATCTGAAAGTTTTTAGGAACTGATTTTCGATGAGCTCTGAAAGAGGGAATGGGTGACTACTGCGTATGCCGTGGCTCTTAAGGAAACGCTGCCGGAAACCTCTGTCGCCCCCGGAACGAGCGGTTGGAAGTGGCGAAGCGTGTGCCGAAGTTCTTCGACAGCGAAGAACGCGCCAAGCGCCTCGCGAGACGTCTCAATGCACTACTGATTTTCAGGCGAAGATGGTTGCCGGGTTGCTGCAGCTGCTCACGTAATCTTCGCAGGGTGGCGAATCCGGCATTGTATATCACTTGGGTAAGTGAGCATGCCGTACATGAACAGAATATGTAATCAAGATGTTGGTACGCGAGAATGCGTGAAAGTACGCGAGAATGCGCGAACGCATTCTGACGGATTACTAACCTGGATGCAGGTTCTATCTGTTGGAACCCCCGTCGCGCTCGCGAAGAAAACGTGGCTCATAGTGAATGCAGATTGGGCAGCGTGCAACTATTCAGGTGTTACCTACGAACGTATATACAGCGTCAATTGGCTTTATTACTATTGCCGTAGGCAAATTCAGCCGGATATCTCTGAGCATTCTTCGCAAGCTTATCGAGGATTATCTCGTCAAGGTCAAATCCCAATTTGTCAGATAGCATGATGCAATATATGAGTACATCTGCTATTTCCTCATGAATATGTTCGATATTGCTGTCTTGTGGCTCGTCGTTCCATTGAAAACATTCCAGAAGTTCTGCGGCCTCAATGCTGATAGATTTGGCAAGATTGCCGGGAGTGTGGAATTGAGACCAGTCCCGCTCTGCTACGAATTTACGGATCGCGTTGATGCTTGAATCGGAAATCATAATACGTAAGTGTATGTCGAATCTTTTCTGAAGGCCTCTCTCGGGTGCATAATGAGCATATGACGAAGAGCGCGCTTCCAAAGTCAATCATTATAGATTTGCCGTATCAGAGCATTGATGACAAAGCAGAAATAGAGAAAGCCTTTGTCGAGCAATTAGGATACGAGACATTATCTGCTGTTGAGCGTGAGACTTTGCACTATATTTTCGATTATCCAACGGTGTATGTGGTTCATTCAAAGAAGAGGAATCAGCATACTTTACGTCCCGAATATACGGTGTATGTGGGAGAGACGAATAATATTCGTAGTCGAACAATGCATCATCTGAGGGAAGATCCCAAAACGAGAGTTGATTGGAAGGAATTTCAAGAAAATTTGCAGAGCGACGCTCGTTCTGTGTGACAGTATGTCATTGGCAATCCGCATTTCAACAAATCTCTGACTTTGGACGTGGAGAACCGGCTGATGCATTATCTTCTTGGCTCTGATGCAGTCAAGAATTTGAACAATCGTCGCGCCAACGCGCAAGGCGACTACTATACGCAGGATGAATTCAGCCAGATTTTCTCGGACATCTGGCTGGAACTGAACCGACAGGATCCGGAACTATTTCCGGCTGAGGAGATTATTCGCGATTCTGCACTTTTTAAAGCATCGCCTTTTCACCAATTGAGTGATGATCAGATAGCTGCGGAGGAATCGATTATGGACGCGCTTTCTGAAGCTCTTGCCGGCTCTGGTAATTCAGCCGATTCCGGTTTATCGAGACTGATTTTCGTGCAAGGCGTTGCGGGTACTGGAAAGACGGTTTTGCTAAGTCACCTGTTTTATCGCATAGCAACAGAAATGGACATCAATGGGCGCATCAATGACGAAGATGATGAAGATATTCTGGGAACCGATTCATCGCCAAAAATCAGTAAGGAAGATCGCAGAAAAGCATATATTCTTGTCAACCATAACCAGCAAATGCACGTCTATAACCAAATTGCAAGCAAATTAGGTTTGCAGAAACATTTTGGCGAGGTGGCTCTTAAACCAAGTCGATTCATCAATCGATTTAGTGAGAAAACAGCAAGTAATCGAGCTATTGCGGACAAGCCCCGAGGCAAAGCCGATGTAGTGCTTGTTGATGAAGCTCATCTGCTGTTGACGCAGGGTGACCAAGGATACTCAGGCAAGAACATGCTGCACGATTTATTGCGTCGTGCGAAAGTGGTTATTGCGGTATTCGACCCGAATCAGATTTTGCAAACTTCGCAGCGTTGGAGCGAAGAGGATCAGGACATGCTCTTTCCGCAGCAAGCAGAAAGCGACGTGCAAAAACTGCTGCTGGCTATAGCGGGCAGTTGGAGCGATTTGTGCCATTGAATATGTGGGGTGATCACTATTTGCTAAGTCGCATATGCTTGCATAGGCAATTTCGCATTGCTGCGGATGATGCGACGATTCGATGGATTGATGATTTCGCTGATGGTAAGAGAATAGGTCGTATTCCTCAAGACATTGGGGAGAAGAATAGAGAAACAGGCGAATATGTCCGCGAGCCATTTGAAATCAGAGTATTCGATTCGCCGGTTGAACTGTTTAAAGCCATAAAGGAGAAGGCATATCTAAAGGCTTCAGGCGTTGACGGATGCGGGCTTTCTCGTGTGGTTGCTACGTATGATTGGGAGTATAAGGGCGGCAAAATTAACGATTCAAGTCCCGATGGTCTCTGGAATGTTGAGTTGCATCGCGATGCACAGGGAGTATGGCGCATGGGAGCGGCTCAGGGAATGCCGAGAGGATACGATGCGTTTAATCCTGATGGAAGAGCTGATTATTTCTGTCATCCATGGAATTACGAAATCAAGGTAGGGGATAAGGGTCTTTCCCTAGATGCTGTCTGGGCGGAAAGTCCGCATACGCTTAATGAAGTGGGATCAACGTTCTCTATTCAGGGGTTTGATCTTAATTATGTAGGTGTCATCATTGGACCGTCGGTTACCTATCGCGAAGGGAAAATCGTTTTTAACGAAAAGGCAAGTTGTAATAAACGTGCAGTGAGTAAGAGGAACGGCTCAATCAGTTACGCGCAATCCAATCTGCGTAATGAGCTGAATGTTCTGCTCAAACGCGGTGTGCATGGATTGTATTTATTCGCCGTTGATCCTGAACTGCAGGCCGCTCTCAAAGAAGCTGCCAGTAAGTAATTGCTTGACTGTACTTGATGTTCATCTATGTTCATCTTTGAGTTTATCCAGCCGATGCGTATGCAATGTTGAGCGATACATAACCGTCCGAAAAGAGGCTGTCATGAAGTATGGAATGAGGAAACCCAGTTGGAAGAAGAGCCTGTCCGCGCGTACGAAGGGCCGCGCCACTCGTGCGGTCAAGCGTGCGCTGATCCCCGGCTATGGTAAGAAGGGCATGGG
>ENA-ORTW01004542-ORTW01004542.1-human-gut-metagenome-genome-assembly--contig:-NODE-4542-length-10807-cov-3.056455_pt1 | contig 10807 bp, 9 predicted proteins | sample MGYA00242072_ERZ509193 | MGnify/ENA primary metagenome ERZ509193 (study PRJEB26280, sample SAMEA2338813) | human gut metagenome | biome: human gut; feature: human-associated habitat; material: faeces...
GCGCCCGCCCCGGCGCAGAAGGAGGCGAAGCGCCGCGCGTCCTCCCGGCGGCGCTGGCCGTTCTCCATGGCACCGAGGGCGGCAAGGTAGCCGGTGGAGACAAAAATTTCTTCCAGCAGTTCCTCCACCGGCACGCTCCGGGCCATCCGGCGCAGGGCCGTCAGACGCTGGCAGAACGCCTGCACCCGGCGGGTGAAGTCATCCTCCGCCCCGCTCTGGACGGCCTGTAAAACTGCGCCGTAGAGGCTGATGCGGGTGTGCTTATCGGGTGTCTGCGCCCCGGCCCGGAGACGGACGAGGTCGTCGTCCGTAAAGCCGAACATCGGCCCCAGCATGGCGGCAGCGAGATAGATGTCCTGCGCGGGGTTGTCGATGACCCGCAGCAGGGCGATGAGGGGGCGGATGTGGGGCGCGTCCAGCAGGTTCTCCCGGGCGTCGGCGTAGACCGGGATGCCCCGGGCCGTCAGGGCCTCGGCGTAGGCCGGGAAGTCGCCTCTCGCCGCCAGCAGGACACAGCAGTCCTCGTACTGCACCGGGCGGGTGGTGCCGCCGTCCCGCACCTCGGCAAAGAGACTGTTGGTGGTGAGCTTGCCGGTGACGGAGTCCACCAGACGGCTGTCGCTCTCTACCTCCACCTTCAATGTCAGGTCGGAGCCGGGGGTCAGCTGCCGGAAGCGGCGCTGCTGGGAGAAGCGCTTGCCCTCCGTCAGGTCGTCCAGCACCATGGTGACGGTATAGGTGCGGTAGGAGACGTTGACTTCGGAGCCGGTGAGCTCCATCCGGCCGGTGGAGTGGCCCTGTGCATCCGTTACCGTCACATAGAAGTGCAGGGGGTCACGGGGCGTGTCACAGGTGACCTTCAGCAGCAGACGCTCCTTGTTGATGATCTCCATCTTGGGGGTCAGCTTGCCGGTGTCCTCGCTCTGGACGCTGTCGCCGCCGTAGTAGCCCACGGTAGCCCCCTCCTGCACCCGGCGATCCCGTGAGCGCAGGGGGTTGAAGGCGTCGAAGCTGTACTGCATGGGCTTTTCGCTGTAAAACACGGCGTAAACACTGCCGCTGCCGGGATCATACTCGATGACCCAGTTGGCGTCCCACAGCTCCGCCTCCACCTGCTCACGGGGCAGGATGCTCCCGGCGGCGGAGGTGTCGGTGCTTTTGGCGGCGGAGGTGACGTAGTACAGAGTACTGGTGGTGTACTTATCCTGCTCGGCGTCCCAGGGGATGTTGTTCAGGGCCGTGGCCCGGTCCTTTCCGTACTCGTCGCTGCGGCCGCTGGCCTGCAGCTGAGAGAGGCGGTTCTGGGCCGCCAGATAGATGGTCTCCGCCTTGGAATCCAGCTCCGTCTGGCGGATATTGCGCTGGTGGCGGCTGATGGGGATCATGGCCAGCGCCAGCAGGATGATGAGGATGGCCAGCGCCAGCAGCACCTCCGTCAGCGTGAAGCCCCGTCTATTCCGTTGTAGTTTTCTCTCAGTCATAGAAAAAGCTCCCCGCCCCACGGCGTTCTCAGGGCATGATCTCGAAGTAGGTGATGACCAGCGTGGTCTCCACAGTGCCGCTGTTGCGGCCCTCGGTATAGGTGTTCATATTCATGTCGGAGATCTGGCTGATGTTCTCGCTGGAGCACAGCCGATCCACGATCTGCCGGGCCTGCGCATAGGTGGAGGTCCGGAAGGTCATGACGATGGGCCGCAGCATGATATAGTCCTGCTGCACGGTACCCGCAGAGCAGTCCAGCGAATAGTCCAGCGTGTCACTCATGATCTCGTGGAGCTCGATCATCAGCTTGCCGCTGTTGTCGTACTGGGGGATGGTGCGCTTCTCACCCGCCGCCTTGATCTCTTCGATGGCCTTCTGCATCTTCTGCATCTGGGCCATTTTCCCCTGATTGGCGTCCAGCTCCGTCTGCTCGGCCTCCATGTTCAGCCGATAGCTGGAGATCTGATCGTTGATGGGGATGAGGATCAGCTTACAGTAGCCCGCCACCAGCACCACCACGATCAGCACCAGCAGCAGGGTCTTTTCCCGTCTTGTCAATTCCCGGTTCATTTGCCTGCCTCCTCTGCGCTGCGTAGGGTGATGCGGACGGTGAAGTCCAGAATGGTGGAGACGTTGCCGTCCTCCGTGGAGGCCAGATTCAGCTCCACATTGCTGACGATGGGGGACTGCTGGATCACGTCAAACATCCGGGAGATCTGATCCAGACTCATGCCGGACATGGACACCACCATCTTGTTGCCGGACACTTGCAGGGAGACCAGCCGTCCACGGGACAGCATCTCCTGCTCCAGCAGATCCAGCGCCTTCTGGCGGTCCACCAGAGTGCCGTTGTCCTCGCTGCCGTCGGTGGCCCACTCCATGGAGTAGGTGCGGTATTCCATCAGCAGACGGTCGTAGCCCTTCAGCAGCTCCTGCATCTGGGTATACTCCGTGTGAACGGAGGCGTAGGCGGCCTGCGCCGCATCCAGCCGGCGATACTGGTCGATGACGCCGAACTTGGCCACGCAGCCCGCCAGAATGACGATGGCCAGACAGCCCACCAGCAGGGTCAGACGGGGATTGCCCTTCTGTTCCCGCATATTCAGATTGATGCCCTGCTTATGGGGGCATTTGAGGGTCTTGCGACCGGCCTCCGAAGGCCCCTTTTTCATCTTTTCTGCCATTATCGCAGGCCCCCCTTGATGCCAAGATCCACGCCGCCGATGGCCCGCAGGTACATCCACGGCTCCTCGGTGGACATCCGCTGGCCCAGCAGCTCGGCGGAGGTGTGCAGCGTCATGCCGGTGGTATCGGCGATGGTGTCGTACAGCGGCTGAATGGCGCTGCCGCCGCCGCACAGGCACAGCTGCGTCAGCTCCCGCTCCCGGTTGTTGTAGTTGAAGAAGTTCACGGCCTTCACCACCTCCACGGCGATGCGGCCATACAACTCACGGGCCTGCTCCGACTCCAGCACATGGTTGTAGTTCTGGCGCACATACTCGTGAGCCACGTGGACGTCCACGCTGCACTGATCGGCCACCAGATGCTCCAGATCGGACATCCCCACCTCGATCTCCTGGCGAAGTGGCCGCCCCGGTAGATATACAGGAAGGTGGCGCTGTGGCCCAGATTTACCACGCACAGGTCACGGCCCTCCTGCCGGGTGCGGCGGTAGTAGGCCTGCAGCACGGCGCTGTACGCGCACTCGCTGGGGGTCAGCACCCGCAGGCGGAAGCCCGCCCGGCGCAGCATGGCCCGATAGCTCTCCACGGTGCTCTTCAGGGTGGCGCAGGCCAGCAGATTCATCTCCGTGGGCTGGCCGGACTCGTCCCGCAGCACCTCCCGCATGGAATAGTCGAAGAAGTACTTGTTCTTCTCCTCCGTCAGATAGTCCCGGAACTCATAGGGCAGGTTATACAGCAGCTGCTGCTCCGTCATGGCGGGCATCACCAGCTCACGGGTGAACACCTCCGTGGAGGGCAGCACCAGCGCCGCATGGGTCAGGGGGATGCCGTTACTTTTGGCCGTCTGGCGCAGGAAATCCGCCATGGCGTCCATGGACAAAATCCTCGAACCGGAGACCATGTTGTCCGGCAGCTCCGCCGTGACGGCCTTTTTCAGGTCCGCACCGGCGAAATATACCAGCTTGACGCTGCTCTCGCCGATGTCAAAGCCAACGATCTTTTCCAAAATGCTCGTCCTCACTTTCAAGAATTACAGCAGCCCCAGATACCAGTCGATGATCTGTTGGCCGCACAGCGCCGTCAGCCAAGCGCCAAGGGCGATGCTGGGGCCCCACGGGATGGCCTCGCCGCCGTCCCGTTTTTTTTGCAGGAGTCCCCACACGATGCCGATGACGCAGGCTGCCACCAGACACAGAAGGTTCCGCTTCCAGCCCAGAAACAGCCCCGTCAGGAACAGGAGCTTGATGTCGCCGCCGCCCATGGCCTCACGGCCCAGCAGCTTCTCCATCCCCAGCACCAGAAGCAGTACGCCCCCTGCCACCGCCAGACCGCCGATGGCGCCGTCCAGCGCCCGCCGGAGCGGCTGGGGGTCGAAGAAAAGAGTGGTGATAAATAGCACAACGCCGACCGCTATAAAACGGTCGGGGATGATGTACCCCTCCAAATCCGCAAAGGAGCAGACCAGCAGGATGCCGGCCACACACCAGCCTTCAAGGGCTTGGAGCGAAATATCATAATGCAGCAGCAGCGTCACGAACACTGCTGCCGAGATCACCTCGGCCATAACGTGACGCCGGGAGAGCTTGGCCCCGCAGTAGCGGCAGCGCCCGTGGGCAGACAGATAGCTGACCACCGGGATCAGGTCCCGCACCGCCAGCACGTGGCCGCAGGTGTCGCAGTGGGACCGGCCACGCAGCACGCTCTCCCCATGGACGATACGCCAGGCTGCACAGTTCAGAAAGCTGCCCATGCACGCACCCAGCAGGGCGGCCAGCAGGCAGCAGTAAACAGTTAGGAAGGGATCGGCATACAGCATGGGGAAGGCTCTCCTTTAGATGGGACTGCTCTCACGGAGCGGGGAGGGACGCCAACCCACGGCCATCCCCGCCCGATGAGAGACGGGTCGCCCCGCACCGGCCCGGCCGGGCCGGGGCGGGAGCTGTGCGTGTGAATGTGACAAATGGATGTCAGTGGATGTCGGGCGTACCCAGCGTCCAGGTGAAGGTCTTTGCACCATTCTCGTCGGTCAGCTTGGTAGCTTTGTAGGTGATGATGCCGGTACCAGCATCGTAAGTCAGCTTGTCGTCACCATAGTTCAGGACGATAGCAGTGCCATTATCAGGTCCCTTCAGGAAGGCGTCCTTGTCGGTGGGAGCCTTGGTGTTCTCGGTCAGCATAGCGGTCTGCCACTCGGCATAGGTAGCACGGACATTGGCCACGTCAGCGGCCTCCTTGGACTTGGTCAGGGCGCCGTTGAACACGGGGATGGCGATGGCCACCAGCACAGCGATGATGGCGACGACGATCAGCATCTCCATCAGAGTGAAGCCCTTCTTGCTCTGCAGTTTCTTCAACATAGTTCTACATCTCCTATTATTTTTTTGCGGTTTTTATCTTGATCCGTACAGGGTTGTTATACGGATAGGATATGAATTTGGGTGCGGCGGCCTTACATTCCGCCGTAGAGGGTGAACAGCGGCAGATACACCGCCAGCAGCAGCACCACCACGATCACCGCCAGAGCGATGGTGATGATGGGCTCCAGCACCGACAGCAGGCGGGCGGTGGTGACCTCCACCTCGTTGTCAAAGTATTCACCGATGACGTCCAGCGTCTCCTCCAGCGAGCCGGACTGCTCGCCTACGCCCACCATCTCCGTCAGCATTTTGGGGAAGTACTCGATCTGGCCCATGCTCTCGGAAATGGTGCGGCCACGCTCCACCTTCTGCTTCACCTCCTGCACGGCCAGTGCGAAGGTGTAGTTGCTGATCACGTTTCCGGTCACATCCAAGGCCTTGGGGACCGGCAGGCCGGCCGTCAGCATGGTGGCCATGCTGTGGGCGAACTGTGCGGCGGCGTTGAGGCTGTGGAGCCGGTGGAGGGGGGCCTTGGTGAGGCTCCATGCGGCGATAGCCCTCCGGCCCCGGATGGAGCGGCGGGCCACCATATAGGCGATGCCCAGCCCGGCGGCGATCAGCAGAAGCAGCCACCACCAGCCTATGAAGAAGTCACTGATGGCCAGCAGCACACGGGTGATGCCCGGCAGCTGGGTGCCCATCTCGGCAAAGACATCGTTGAAGGCCGGGACGGCCACGGCGATGATGATAATAAACACGACGATGGCCACCACAATGACCATGGCGGGGTAGGTCAGGGTGCTGACCACCTTGGCCTTGGTCTTGGCGGATTTATCATAGTACCGGTGCAGCCGCTGGAAGCACTCCTCCAGCGTGCCGGACTGTTCTCCGGCCCGGACCGTCTCGATGAAGGTCTTGGGGAGGTACGGGGCGTTGTTTTCAAAGCTCTGGGCCATGGAGTAGCCTGCGCCCACCTCCTCGGCCACCTTCTCCAGCATCTGGCGAATGTGGCGGTTCCTGGTCTGGGCCGCCACCATCTCCACACAGTGCTGAATGGACATCCCTGCGGAGAGGATGATGGCGAACTGGGAGCAGATCAGGGCCAGCTCCTTTTCCTTGATCTTCAGGCCGATGGGGCGGTTGAAGATGTTTTCCTTCTTCTCCTGTACCTCCTCCAGCCGGGTGATAACGGCTACGGTCTCCCGCAGGCGGCTGGCGGCCTCGAACTCGTCATAGGCCCGGATGACGCCGGATACAGCCGTTCCGTCCTTGGTCTGGCCCTTGTAACGGTATGTGGTCATGGCGTGTCTCCGCTCCTTCCGTGCCGGGTTTTACGCAATTACTCGTCTACTGTGGTGTTGATGATGCGGGCGGCCTCCTCGGCGGAGGTGACACCCTCCAGCACCAGCCGGCGGCAGCTCTCCCTCATGGAGCGGAAGCCGTTTTTGCGGGCCTCCTCCGTCAGCTGCTCCTCGTTGGCGCCCTCACTGATGAGCCGCCGCAGGCGGCCGTTGAGCATCAGGATCTCGAAGGCGGCCCGGCGACCGGTATAGCCGGAGTGATGGCACTCCGGACAGCCCTCGCCCTTATAGAAGGTGACGTGGCTGTCCTCCGGCATCCCCAGCAGGGCCAGCTCCTCGGCAGAGGGCTGATAGCCCTTCTTGCAGTGGGGGCAGACCTTCCGCAGCAGACGCTGGCTCACCACGCCCCGCAGGGCGCTGGCCACCAGCCACGGCTCCACGCCCACGTCCTTGAGCCGGTATACGGCGGACACGGCGTCGTTGGTGTGCAGAGTGGAGAACACCAGATGACCGGTGATGGCGGCCCGCATGGCGATGGAGGCCGTCTCGCCGTCCCGGATCTCACCCACGGAGATGATGTCCGGGTCCTGACGCAGGATGGCTCGCAGGCCGCTGGCGAAGGTCATGCCGGTCTTTTCGTTGATCTGGCACTGGCTGACGCCGGGGATGTGGTACTCCACCGGGTCCTCCAGCGTGACGATGTTGATCTCCTCACGGGACAGATCCCGGATCATGTTGCACATGGTGGTGGACTTACCGGAGCCCGTGGGACCCACCAGCAGAATGACGCCGCTGGTGTTTCGCAGCAGAGCGTTGTAGTTGTCAAGATCCTGCCCCTCCAGTCCCAGCTGGGATTTGCTGAGGGCCTGAGCGGACTTGTCCAGCAGACGCAGCACCATCTTCTCGCCATACACCGTGGGCATGGAGGAGATACGCAGATCCAGACTGTGGCCCCGCACCGACTGGATGGCGTGGCCGTCCTGCGGGATCTTATGCTCGGCAATATTCATACCGCCCATGATTTTCAGGCGGGAGATCACGGTATTCTGCAGATCGGCAGGCACCGTCAGGATGCGGCGGAGCAGACCGTCGATACGCATCCGCACCACCATCTCGCCCTCCTGCGGCTCCAGATGGATGTCGCTGGCCCGCTCGGTATAGGCCCGCTCGATGAGGGCGTTGACGAAGCGGATGGTGGGGGCGGACTCCTGCGGGTCCGCCGTGTCCTGCGCCATCTGGGCGGGGATGACATCGCTGCTGCTGCCGGCCTCTCGCTTCATCTCCTCGATGACCCGTGCCGTACCCTCGTTGCCGTACAGGCGGCTGATGGCCTGCTCCACGGCCTTGCGGGTGGCGATCATGGGGATGATGCGCTTGCGGGAGGCAGTCTTTACCTCGTCCTGAGCCACGAAGTCCAGAGGATCGCTCATGGCCAGATACAGGCTGTTGCGTACCAGCTTCACCGGCACCACGCAGTATTTCTTGGCGATGTTCCGGGGGACATACTGGGCCAGCTCCACGGGGATGGAAATGGCCGTCAGGTCCACAAAGTCCACGCCCAGCTGCACTCGCAGAGCGTCGATGAGCTGCGCCTCCGTGATGAAGCCGTTCTGGATCAATGCGTCGCCCAGCCGCTGCTTGGTCTCCTTCTGGAGTGCCAGAGCACGCTCCAGCTGCTGCCCTGTGATGGTCCCGGACGCCACCAGCAGATCGCCCAAGCGCATATAGGCCATTTCACTCACCTCCCGGTCGAAGATTCCCCCGTCTATGGACAGGGGAAAACCGCACAGTGCCTACCGGCATACTTGCCAGGGATCGGATCCTGTACGTTTGTAGGCATAATATACCTCAAACTATTCTTGAAGTCAACCGATTTTTCGTGATTTATTGAAAAATCTCCACAAATTCTCCATAAAAACGACATATTGGTCCGATATGAGAAAAGTATGAGAAAAATGTTGAAAACTGGTACTTTTTGACTGACCGAATGACAGAAATGACAAAAAGGAGCCAGTATTTTCCCAAAGGAAAAGAGGGCGGCCCACAGGCCGTCCTCTTGGAGGTGAACAGTATTTCAATTAGCGAGATTTTAACGGGTCGGCAGATGCGGCTCCAGCCAGTGCCAGATGTCCTCATAGACCGTCTGGCGCATGGGGCCTTCGTTGAGGATCTCGTGTCTCAGACCGGGATACAGCTTCACAGTCACATCCGACAGGCCCGCCTTGCGGAAGGCGGCGGCGGTGCGGCGGACGCCCTTGCCCATATCGCCCACCGGGTCCCGGTCGCCGGAGATCAGCAGCACCGGCAGGCTGCTGTCCATGCGGGTCAGGTTCTTGGGGTTCTGGTTGAAGGCAATGCCATGGAGCATCTGGCGGAACAGCCCCACCGTGGCATCGGCGCCGCAGAGGGGGTCGGCTATGTAGCGATCCACGTTCTCAGAGTCCGCCGACAACCAGTCATAGCCGGTGCGGTTGGGGGCAAAGGCCTTGTTGTAGCCGCCGAAGGCCAGATCATTCACCAGCTTGCTGGCAGAGGAGGGTCCCTGTGCGGCGCAGACCACCTCCGCCACGGCACGGCCTCCGGCCAGCTTGGCCTGAGGCTGCCAGCCGGTACCCATGATAATGGCGGCCCGCAGGGTGCCGGGATAGCGGATCAGGTAGCTGCGGGCCAGAAAGGAGCCCATGCTGTGGCCCATGAGGCACAGCGGCACACCGGGAAACTCCCGACGCAACTGTTCATGGAGCAGCTGGATGTCCGCCACCACCGTCTCCCAGGGGGTGCCGTCGCCAAAGTAGACGGGGGTGCCGCCCTCCGGCAGAGAGCCGCCGTGGCCCAGATGGTCGTGGCCCACCACGGCGATCCCCTGCTCATTGAGGTAGCGGGCAAAGCCGTCGTAGCGGCCGATATGCTCGGCTACACCGTGGGAAATTTGCAGCACGGCACGAGGCGTTTCCACCGGCAGCCACTGCATGGCGTGGAGCCGGGTCTTGCCGTCGCTGGAGAGAAAGGTGAACTCGGTGAGATTTGTCATGGAAATTTCATCCTTCCTATGGTAAAATAAGAATCATTCTGTTGGCAGTATACCACAAACTCACCAAAAAGAAAAGAGGAGACGGCTATGGCATCGTATATTCTGGCACTGGATCAGGGGACTACCAGCTCCCGTGCCATCGTATTTGACCGGGCGGGGCAGATCGCCGCCAAGGCCCAGTATCCCTTTCCCCAGATCTATCCGCAGGCAGGCTGGGTGGAGCACGACCCCATGACCATCTGGGACACGGAGCGTCTGGCGGCGGCGGAGGCCATCCGGGGGCTGCCGGAGGGCAGCATCGCCGGCATCGGCGTCACCAACCAGCGGGAGACTACCATCGTTTGGGACAAGGCCACCGGCCAGCCGGTGTACAACGCCATCGTCTGGCAGTGCCGCCGGACGGCGGAGCTGTGCGAGGAACTGAAACGGCAGGGACTGGAGGAGCGCATCGTCTCCACCACGGGACTGCTCATCGACGCCTATTTCTCCGGTACCAAGATCCGCTGGATCCTGGATAATGTTCCCGGCGCCCGGCAGCGGGCGGAACGGGGGGAGCTGCTGTTCGGCACGGTGGAGACGTGGCTCATCTGGAAGCTGACGGGGCAGCACGTCACCGACTATTCCAACGCCTCCCGCACCATGCTCTTTGATATCCACCGGCTGTGCTGGGATGAGGAGCTGTGCCGTCTGCTGCGGATCCCCGCCTGTATGCTGCCCCGGCCGGTGGAGAACAGCGCCGTTTACGGCACGGTGCAGCCGGGGATTCCCGGCTTGGAGACGCTGGCAGGTGTGCCGGTGTGCGCTGCTGCCGGCGATCAGCAGGCAGCTCTCTTCGGGCAGGCCTGCTTCCATCCCGGTGAGGCCAAGAATACCTACGGCACCGGCTGCTTTACCCTGATGAACGTGGGGGCGGAGCCGGTCCGCAGCCGGGCGGGACTGGTAAGCTCCGTGGCATGGAGCGTAGGGGGCAGGACCACCTATGCACTGGAGGGCAGCGTCTTTAACGGCGGCAGCACCATCCAGTGGCTGCGGGACGAGCTGCGGCTGGTGGACTCCGCCCCGGAGTGCGACCGGCTGGCGGAATCCGTGGAAAGCTCCGGCGGCGTGGTGGTGGTTCCGGCCTTCACCGGGATGGGGGCGCCCTATTGGGATATGTACGCCCGTGGGGCCATTCTGGGCATCACCCGTGGCACGGGCCGGGCCCATATCGCCCGTGCGGTGCTGGAGTGCATCGCCTATCAGGTGACGGATCTGATGCTGGCCATGCGGCAGGATGCCGGGTGCGACATCACGGCCCTGCGGGCCGACGGCGGTGCCAGCGTGTCGGACATCCTTATGCAGATGCAGGCAGACCTGCTGCGGATCCCGGTGGATCGCCCCGCCATGGTGGAGACCACCGCCTTCGGCGCAGCATCGCTGGCGGGATTGGCCTGCGGCCTGTGGCGGGATACG
>ENA-ORTW01004561-ORTW01004561.1-human-gut-metagenome-genome-assembly--contig:-NODE-4561-length-10777-cov-2.581328_pt1 | contig 10777 bp, 8 predicted proteins | sample MGYA00242072_ERZ509193 | MGnify/ENA primary metagenome ERZ509193 (study PRJEB26280, sample SAMEA2338813) | human gut metagenome | biome: human gut; feature: human-associated habitat; material: faeces...
TGCTTGTCACTTTTATAGGTGTTCCCTGTACTTTCTTTTATAATTTGTTGTCCAGCATTATACGTGCTTTGGGGGATAGCAAGACGCCGTTTTGGTTTCTGCTTTTTTCCACCGTCCTGAATATTCTGCTCGACTTGTTTTGTATCCTTGTTTTGGACTGGGGCGTGGCGGGAGCGGCGATCGCTACGGTCTTTTCCCAGGGAGTTTCGGCGGCGCTGTGTTATATCTATATGATGAAGCGTTTTGAAATTCTGAGAACTACTCCTGCCGAACGTAAATTCGACGGCGCGCTGGCGCGTACGCTGATGTATATCGGAGTGCCTATGGGGTTACAGTTTTCCATCACCGCTATCGGCAGTATCATGCTGCAGAGCGCCAACAACGCGTTGGGTACGGCGTGTGTAGCGGCTTTTACGGCTGCCATGCGCATCAAGATGTTCTTTATGTGTCCCTTCGAGAGCCTGGGTATGGCGATGGCCACTTATAGCGGACAGAACTACGGTGCGGGCAAGCCCGAACGTATATGGCAGGGTGTCAAGGCAAGCGCTCTGATGATGATTGTCTACTGGGCGTTCACTTTCGCGGTGCTGATGCTCGGAGCCGGAACGTTCGCTCTGCTGTTTGTAGAGGCTTCGGAAGTGGAAATACTGAGAGATGCGGAACTTTTCCTGCATATATCTGTCTCTTTCTTCCCGATACTGGGGTTGCTTTGTATCCTGCGCTACACGATTCAAGGAGCTGGCTACACCAATCTGGCTATGCTTTCGGGCGTTTCCGAAATGATAGCCCGTATTCTGGTCAGCTTGCTGGCGGTGCCGGCATTCGGCTACATCGCCGTTTGCTTCGGTGACCCGACCGCTTGGATTTTCGCGGATTTGTTCCTCATTCCCGCTTTTATTTATGTCTACCGACGTATACTTCGGATGAACAAAAAATAGTGTATCTTTGTACCGGTAGTTGGTACGATGATGGCCGAACGGAAGATTATACATATCGATATGGACGCTTTTTACGCATCTGTGGAACAGCGCGATAATCCGGAACTGCGTGGCAAGCCTGTGGCAGTGGGGCATGCCGAGGAACGGGGCGTGGTGGCTGCCGCCAGCTATGAAGCCCGCCGGTTCGGGGTGCGTTCGGCCATGTCGTCACAGAAAGCGAAGCGGTTGTGTCCGCAGCTTATTTTCATTCCGGGGCGCATGGATATGTATAAATCGGTATCCCGCCGGATACATGAGATTTTCCATGAGTATACGGATATCATAGAGCCTATCTCTTTGGATGAGGCTTTTCTGGATGTGACGGAAAACAAGCCGGGTATGCCCCTGGCTGTGGATATAGCCAAAGAAATAAAACGGAAAGTACGTGAAAGGCTGAGCTTGGTGGCATCTGCGGGAGTTTCCTATAATAAATTCCTTGCCAAAATAGCATCCGATTACCGTAAGCCGGATGGCTTGTGCACCATTCATCCCGACCAGGCTTTGGGGTTTATAGCACGTTTGCCGATAGAGAGTTTCTGGGGAGTAGGACCGGTGACGGCAAGGAAAATGCATGCTTTGGGGATACACAATGGAGAACAGCTGCGCGCCTGTTCGCAAGCAATGCTGCTGCGCGAGTTCGGGAAAGTAGGAAGTATCTATTATGATTTTGCCCGTGGGATAGACCTTCGTCCGGTAGAGGCGGTACGCGTTCGCAAGTCCATCGGGTGCGAACATACTTTGGAAAAAGATATCAACCGGCAGGCGTCGGTGATTATCGAATTGTATCATACCGCGGTGGAACTGGCAGGCCGTTTGGAACATAAGAACTTCCGGGGGAATACATTGACGCTGAAAATCAAGTTTCATGACTTCAGCCAAATCACCCGCAGCATCACGCAGTCCAAAGAGTTGACTGCCCTTGATGTGATTCTGCCTTTGGCAAAGCAACTTTTGAAGGAAGTCGATTACGAACATCATCCCATCCGCCTGATAGGGCTTTCCGTTTCCAATCCTCGTGAAGAAAGTGATGAAAAAGGTGTCTGGGAGCAGCTGAGTTTTGAATTTAGTGACTGGGAATCCAATGAATAAGGAAGAAAGAATATTATCTTTGCAATGTCGAACATAAAAACGTAATACAATGGGATGTCTGATGAATATTTTGTGGCTGGTATTCGGCGGTATTTTTACCGCGGTGGAGTATATGATAGCCAGTCTGTTAATGATGATTACAATCGTCGGTATTCCTTTCGGCATGCAGACAATGAAAATGGCAGGCCTTGCTTTGTGGCCTTTCGGCAAGGATGTGCGTAGCGGAGTACGCTCCGGCGGGTGTCTGTATATACTGATGAATGTGCTGTGGATTTTTCTGGGTGGAATATGGATTTGCCTTTCACATTTGGGGTTTGGCATATTGCTGTGCATCACTGTCATAGGCATTCCTTTCGGTATGCAGCATTTCAAACTTGCCGCTTTGGCATTGGCTCCTTTTGGAAAAGATATTGTGGAGGCGTAAGCATGCTGTCTTGCATAGGCAGAAGACCGATAAAAGAAGAGGGCGGGAAACTGAAAAATTTCCCGCCCTCGTTCATTTTATTTAAAGGTGTGATTTACATGGTCATGGTGGCTTGCTTTGCCAGCAGTTTTTGTAGTTTGCCGTTTAAGGTTTGGCACATAGCTCCGTTACCCATTGCTTGATAGCGTTTGATACGGTACTGTAACATAAAAATTTCATTTGCATTCTTTTTCATAATCGTCTTCTTTTTTGCCTTCCGCGTTTCGGAAAGCGATTAAACATCTTTTATTGTTTTCTCTCTTATTAACGCTGCAAAGATACAAAATGTTCGCGAGAAGTATGTTTTATAACATAAAAATTTGCGTCTACCCTTTCATTTTCTTAAAAAACACATCGTTTTGCTATCCGGGTATTACAAATATATGGCGGAACGTGCGGTTGGTACGTGATCGGAAAGAGGTGGCAGGGATGAGTCCCTCCCTTTACGGGAACATATCTTCGGAGGATAAGGGGATTTCTTAGGAGGGAAACGATATCTTCTCGGAGCGTTCGGTTTCTCCGGCAATACGAAGGATGGTTTAGGGAAGATGCCGCCTCGATAATACATTCGGGATAAATAAATTTTCTTTTGCACGTGATTTATGTTACTTTTGCAGCTCAACCTTAATGATATGTACCTTATGAAACGTACCACTCTTCTTTCCGGCATAATCGGCTTGCTGTGTTTGCTGGCTGCTTGCGGCGATTCTCATTTCATGACGGATGCCGCTTATCGCTCGCGTGTGGAGCAAGATTTTCAAAAGAAAAAGACTTTGATGCCGCAAGGAGACTTGTTTGCCGTATTCGATGCTTCTCTCACTGCTTACGAGCGTGAGGCTTTGGAGTTTCTTTATGCTTATATGCCCTTGGCGGATATTGCGGATTACTCCGGAGAGTTTCACTTGATGAATGTACGTGCTTCTCGGCGGGCTGCCGATGAAATGCCTTGGGGAAAGATTATCCCTGAAGATGTATTCAGGCATTTTGTTCTTCCGGTGAGGGTGAATAATGAGCATTTGGACAGCGCCCGCGTCGTATTCTATAAGGAGCTGAAAGACCGGGTGAAATCTCTTTCTTTGCGGGATGCCATTTTGGAAGTGAACCACTGGTGCCATGAGAAAGCCATTTATATGCCTTCCGATGCGCGTACGAGTTCGCCTCTGGCAACGGTACGTACGGCTTACGGCCGTTGCGGGGAGGAATCAACATTTTTGGTTGCCGCACTCCGTTCGGTAGGTATTCCGGCACGTCAGGTATATACGCCCCGTTGGGCTCATACCGATGATAATCATGCGTGGGTGGAGGCATGGGCAGACGGTAAATGGCATTTCTTGGGAGCTTGCGAGCCCGAACCGGTTCTTAATCTCGGGTGGTTCAATGCGCCTGCCAGTCGGGGGATGCTGATGCATACAAAAGTTTTTGGACGCTATGAGGGGGAGGAAGAGATAATGTCCGTTACTCCCACTTACACCGAAATCAATGTGATTGACAATTATGCACCTGCTGCAAAAGCTTCCGTAATCGTAGTGAATGCGGACGGTACGCCCGTGGATAGCGCCTGTGTGGAATTCAAACTTTACAATTATGCGGAATTCTATACGGTGGCTACCAAATATACCTCTGCCGGCGGCACTTGTGGATTGACTGCAGGAAAGGGAGATATGTTGGTGTGGGCATCGAAGGACGGATGCTTCGGTTTTGCCAAACTCTCTTTCGGCAGGCAATCGGAACTGACGGTGAAACTTGATAAAAAGAAGGGCGATGCTTTTGCCATGGATATAGATATCGTACCGCCACCGGAAACAGCCAATCTGCCCGAAGTGACACCGGAGCAACGCGCTGGGAATGATTGGCGGCTGGCGCAGGAAGATTCTATCCGTAATGCCTATACGGCGACATTTATGACCGAGGATTCGGCGCGCGCCTTTGCCCGTAAGTATAAGCTGGATGAGGAGGCCGTCGCGAAGATATTGGTTGCTTCCCGCGGCAATCATAAGGTAATTTGTGACTTTATGACCCGTTTGCGCTCTGATAAGTCAAAGAAAGGCGGCATCGACCTCTTGCAACGGATTTCGGCTAAAGACCTTCGGGATGTCGGTCTGGAAGTACTGATAGACCATATGCTCTCCAGCGTGCGTACCGATGCGGAGACTTTCCGTAACTATGTACGTAACCCGCGTGTAAGTAACGAAATGCTGACTCCCTACAAAGGTTTCTTCAAGAAAGTCGTTTCAAAAGCAGATATGGAAGCCTATGCGGCACAGCCGATGAAATTGGTGAAGTGGGTGGCGGAAAACATCCGTGTGGATAAGAATTGTAATTTAGGCGGCGACCCTGTTTCTCCCGAAGGCGTGTGGAGAGCGCGGTTGGCGGATGCGCATAGCCGGGATATTTTCTTTGTATCCATGGCGCGTAGCATGGGTATACCTGCACGTATAGACGAGGTGACGGGCAAGGTACAGCTGATAAGGGCGGAAGGCGCAACAGATGTCGATTTGGACTGCAATCCGCAAGACCTTGTATCTATGGAGGAAACTATTCCTCTGAAGGGTAAGCTTGTCGCTGAATATCCGCCTATCAAGTCTTTGGACGATCCCAAATATTATTCTCATTTCACCCTTTCCAAAGTAACTCCGCAGGGGAAATTGCGGTTGTTAGCTTACGATGAAGGTGACCTTGATATGGGCGGCGGCACTACTTGGAGCAGCCTGTTGAGGAAAGGGACATCATTGGATAGCGGAGATTACCTTTTAGTGACCGGAACCCGTTTGGCAAAAGGCGGCGTGCTTTCCCGTATCACGGAATTCAGTATCAAACCCGGGCAGACGACTCATCTCGAGTTGGCGGTACGTGAAAGTAAGGATGAAGTGCAGGTGATAGGTAATTTCAATTCGGAGTCTCCCTTTACTCCGCTGCAAGCGGCTGGTTCCAAGCAAAGCCTGTTGGAAGCCTGCGGACGGGGGTACTTTGTTGTCGGAATCTTGGGAGTTAACCAGGAACCTACCAACCATGCGTTGCGTGATATAGCCGCTTGCAAAACAGATTTGGAAAAGTGGGGACGGAAGATGGTATTGCTTTTCCCGAATGAGGCGCAGTCCGGGAAATTCGTTCAAGAATCTTTTCCCGATTTACCTTCTACCGTTATCTATGGTATAGATACGGATGGTATTCAATCTCAGATTGCGGAGACGATGAAGTTAAGACATAAAGAAACCTTACCTGTATTTATCATTGCGGATACATTTAACAGGGTAGTCTTTATCTCGCAAGGTTATACAATAGGATTGGGCGAGCAGTTGACGAAAACGATTGGTAAGCTGTAAGTAGGTGAGGAATTTAACTCCCGGCTCTCAATTTTCCAATTGTTTTTTTCACCCGTTCTTTAGTTGTCACGTTGCGTTCAAATTCATTGATTTGTACGATTGCGCCCATCGGCACCCGTTCTTTGCGGTATTGCATACGGCTTGCTACTGTTTCTCTGGCCGAGAAATGAAACTCGTTGATACCTGTCTCTTGGGCTATACATGCGATATTTGTTTCATTTACTCCACAACCGGCAAGCAAGGTGATACGTCCTGCCGCCTGCTGTTGCAGTTCTTTCAACAGGGGAATGCCCAGTTCGGCTGTGGCTTGCTGTCCCGAGGTCAGGATACGGTCGCATCCGAGACTGATAATGTCTTCCAGCGCTTTTTGCGGATTGCGGCAAACATCGAAAGCCCGGTGAAAAGTCACCGACATTTCTCCGCAAGCAGCCATTAATTTTCTCATAACGCCTTCGTCCACTTCTCCTTCACGGGTCAAACAACCGAAAACGACTCCATCGACCCCCAGTTTTCGTGCCATTTCTATATCCCTGTACATCACTTCAAGTTCATCCTCCCGGTATAGGAAATCGCCCCCTCGTGGACGCACGATCACATGCATCCCTGCAGGCATCAACTCTCTTACTAAACAAATCTCACCATACGAAGGAGTCGTTCCTCCCTCCGGCATTCCGGCACAAAGCTCTATCCGATCCGCCCCACCTGCAAGAGCAGCTCTCACACTCTCCACAGAATTAGTACAAACCTCTATTTTAAAATCCTGACGTCGCATACAACTATCTGTCTATTATTTTATGGTCAATTCGATCACGTAATCCAGCTCGGCAGGCACTTCAGCCAACTCCAAAACTACCCCATTCTTATCTTGTGAGAACTTCACCGGTTTCCGGTCTTTAAATACGACAGCACTTTTCACTTTCCCTGTCGTCAAAGGCAAAAACAATCCTTTATCAGGCAAATTCAGAATATGTACATACAGCTTATCTCCTTTGCGGGTTGTTACCCCCCAATCTCTGGGACTGATATCTCCCCCCCGTGTTCCATAAATCGTCTCTCCATATTGCTTCGTCCACTCTCCGATTGCTTTCAGTCTTTCGAGTGCAGCAGCAGGCAATTCCCCGTTAGGCTGCGGTCCGATATTCATCAGGAGGTTTGCATTTCTACCGGCAGCTTTCACCAGATAATGGATCAAGGTTTTCACCGATTTATAATTCTGGTCTACAATTTTATACCCCCACATGCCATTCATCGTCTCGCAAGTCTCTAACGGCAAACGGCTGATGTCCTGTCCGGACAATCCGGCATTATTCTCTCCGGGCAAATCCCGTTCAAAAATCTGAATATCTTCACCGGCAAAAGGTACCTGGTGATGGTTATTACCGATCAGACAAGCCGGTTGTAACCGATGGATCATGGCATATTGCTCAGGCAACTGCCAATCGAATCCGGGATCCTGATCATGGTCCCACCAACCGTCGAACCATATGGCACCGATCGGTCCGTAATTGGTCAGTAACTCAGTAATCTGATCGTTCATAAACTGATAATACGTTTTCCATTCTCCATGGGTCGTACGTCCCGTACCACGTCCGGTCCGCCCCAACGGATAATAATCGTCCCGGTCCCAATCCAGATGAGAATAATAAAGATGCAATTTTATCCCTTGTTTATGACATTCTTCTGCCAATTCCTTCAAAACATCCCTGCCGAAAGGTGTCGCCTTGACGATGTTATAATCCGTAAACCGGGAATCGAACATAGAAAACCCCTCATGATGCCGGGTAGTAAAACAAATATATTTCGCACCGGCCGCTTTTATTGCAGCCACCCATTCAGCCGCATCGAAACGGGAAGGATAAAAAGCAGAAGCCAACTTGCGATATTCCATGTGGTCCAGGTTCTGGTTCGTCATCACCCATTCTCCCTGAGCCAACATACTATACAACCCCCAATGTAAAAAAATACCGAATTTACTATCCTGAAATTCTTTCCGGGCTTCCAGATTTTCAGGAGACGGTACATAAGCATCCTGAGCCTTTCCACCCAAACAGAGCAGAAGTAATCCTAATACAACAAATCTTTTTTTCATAATTATGGTTATTTACTTAATTCTAAAATCCAGCATCGTCTTTCCATCCAATGTCATTTGCACTTTATCGCCCGGTCTGAGTCCCCGGAAACGGAAGGGGTGTCCGCAAAACAGATAATCACCGATTTTCAACGTATGAAACTCAGACGCAAAAGCAACCAATTTTTCAATGCCCACCGGTAAATGCTGTTTATTCCCGGAAGTAACGACTTCACCGTTCACCTTCATTTCATAGTTTGCCTCTCTGGTTTCCTCTATACCCATCAAAGCACTGATAGCACAAGAGCTGTCAAAAGAGGCTGCCATGATCCCGGGTAATTTTTTTGCAATCAGCTGTTCCTCCAGCGAATCGGCATAAAACCGGACTCCGACTCCGATCTCTTCAAAATAACGGCCGGCAAACCGTTCTCCCACACTTTTTCCCAACTTACAAATTCTGACAACCAACTGAGGCACACCGCTCACCTGTTGTGTATAATCCGGTATATAAAAATCCCCGTTATTCCTTAACAGCACATCATCCCCCACCGGTACGACAGCCACCTCTCCGGCGTCGTTATATTCTGCACACAGTATTTTCATACTTCAATCTTATAAATCAAACTACCGGCTTCCCGTTTAGGTACATGATGGACACCATCAGCATCCCTCCAATACCGATAATCCTCCCCTTTCATTTGTTCCAGCACCACCTTTTCTTTCGGTTTTCCCAAAGCAATCACGTAGTTGATTTTCAGCTCTTCGGGTAAGTGAAACAGACGACGTAAATCTTCATTCCGGAAAGCCTTGATTATACATCCTCCCCACCCCTTTTCTACCGCTCCCAATAAAATCGTCTGGGCCTGAATACCGTCATCACACAAACAATTTTCAACAATCCGGGTATCTAACAACTGGATCAGGTAAGCAGCCGGACGTTCTCCTTCTTCAGGTCCGTCCCAATCTTTCAGATATCCCGCCCAAGCCAGCTGTGGAAAAACCTCCGCACACTTTTCCTCCTCATGAACAATTACATATTTCAAGGCTTGTGCATTCCGGGCGGAAGCACACAAACAAGTCAAACCGACCAATTCTGTCAATTCTTCCTCTGAAATCCGTACCTCTTGCTCAAACCGCCGATAACTACGATTTCTCAATAATAAATCTTTCAACATATCTATTTACTTTCAGGTTTATCCTATTTTCGCTGTTTTAATCATTATAAATTGTAAATTTGCCGATACCAGTAGTCCCTACCGACTATTCAACAAAAATAACAACAAAATACAATAAGCCCAAATAACTCTTTAACTTTTAATTCGATATATGGCTTCTTTTCTTCAGTTACTGGCAAAGGATATTATCCGGAAATACGGTACGGATTTCGCCGATCTGACTATTATTTTTCCTAATAAAAGAGCCGGTCTCTTTTTGGCCGAAGAACTCTCCCGCCAAATCGACCGTCCGGTGTGGATGCCGGAGATCCTGACCTTGACAGAATACATCGAAAAGCATTCGGGACTGAAAAAAGCCGAAACACTTTCTTTAATTATCAAACTCTACAAATCTTATACGGCCGTATCAGGCTCTTCCGAGAAATTCGAAGATTTCTATTTTTGGGGAAATATGCTACTGGCTGATTTCGACGATATCGACAAATACCTGGTAGATGCCAAAGATCTTTTTTCTAATCTGATAGCACTCAAAGAATTGGATTTGAACTTTCCGTATCTGACCGAAGAACAAATCAAGGCCATACACCGATTCTGGAAGAGCTTCAATCCGGAAAAATTCAGCCGGGAACAACAAGAATTCCTAAAAGTGTGGGATAAATTATATGCCACCTATACTCATTTCAAAACTCACCTGGCTGAAACCGGAATCTGCTATGAAGGAATGAACGAACGGTATTTTTGCGAACATATAGAAACCTATGCCCATCCTGCACATATATTAATCACGGGTTTCAACGCTTTGAACTTATGTGAAAAAAAGATCTTTTCGTTTTGGCAAGATTCGGGAATAGCCCGTTTCTACTGGGATTACGATATTTATTATACCGCTGATGAACATCAGGAAGCAGGCCATTATATCCGGGAGAATCTAAAGCTGTTTCCGAACGAATTGGATATCGAACATTTCAATAACTTCAGATACAACGGCAAAACCATCGAATACCTGGCTGTCCCCTCGACGATCGGTCAGGCCAAGCTTCTTCCTGCCTTGACCGAAAGTCTCCGGGAAGAGAATCCGCGACAGACAGCCATCGTGTTATGTGAAGAACAGATGCTGATTCCCGTGATGCATTCGATTCCGGAGTATTTCTCAAAAATCAATGTTACGATGGGGTATCCGGCACGCAACACTTCGGTGGCGGCCCTCATTTCTATGTTATGCGATTTAAAAAATTATGCCAGGCAGGAAGGCGACACCACCTACTACTATTACAAACCGGTCATCGCTCTGCTGAATCATAAATTAATCAAAGACCTATGTCCTGAAGAGATTCAGCAAATCACCAACTATATCAATCAAAAGAACATCGTCTATGTTATAGAAAAAAGTTTACACTTTCATGAGCTCACCCGAGCTATTTTTTCCTCCGATCAGCACGAAAAGATACCTGTATATCTACTGAAAATCCTGAATTTGCTGACCCGGTCGGTATTGAAAGAAGAAGCCGATCCTATCGAAAAAGAATTTGTCTTTACGGTATATACCCAAATCCAAAACCTGCAAAATACATTCGAAGAAGAAGGCATCGAGCCGGAGAACAAACTTTATATGCAAATCATCAATAAAGTGATCGGTAATCTCAGTATTCCTTTTTCGGGAGAACCTCTGGAAGGCTTACAAC
>ENA-ORTW01004562-ORTW01004562.1-human-gut-metagenome-genome-assembly--contig:-NODE-4562-length-10776-cov-3.771756_pt1 | contig 10776 bp, 6 predicted proteins | sample MGYA00242072_ERZ509193 | MGnify/ENA primary metagenome ERZ509193 (study PRJEB26280, sample SAMEA2338813) | human gut metagenome | biome: human gut; feature: human-associated habitat; material: faeces...
GCGAAGTTTCTATAGTCAAAATTCCACAGCACAAAAGTCATAAAAAGTAATATTAAAAGAAACCCTTCTTTCCCGTAGTTCATCGCCTTGTAGTTTTCAAATCTTTTCTGACTTCTGCAATGCCCTTTTTATGACAAAATAGATGGGGAAGTTTGTGGTTGTAATCTATAGTTTGTATTACTTTTCTATGTACTTCTTTGCTTCATTTAATGGTAATAAGCCAATGGGTTCTAGCTGTTTATCCTCAACAATTTTCCAAGTATCTTTGTGTTTCTTTAAAATAATTTCATGTTCTGCATCATATCCTGTCGCGGTATCTGTGTTTGATATTGTTAAATATGTTTCTTCTTTGATTTTTGTACTGATTATTGAATCAGATATTTTTTTAGAACTTATGAGATTTACCGCAGTTTTTATTGCTGAATATGTTTCCCCTGATTTTTTCAATTCATCTCTAAACTGTGCGATTTGTTCCCGCAGTTCTTTTTCTTTAAGATTCTCTTTTTTCGATATAAATGGACTTTCACTCACTATTTGTTCATCAGAAATCATAATACTTGCTCTGTCCTTTAAAAGCCGCTCTATTTCATTAGATATTACTGCCTTTTCCTTTTTATTAATATCCGAATTATGCTTGTATATAACCGCCACGCTAACAATTACCAGTACCAGCAGACCTATCATAAGAAATAAAAATACGAATCTTTTATATTTCTTCATCACTATATACTCCTTTTGTTTGTATCCGTAAATCTAAAACTGCTTTGTTTCTTCCACTTCAATCCATGCTGTAATACAAACAAATAGTAACATATATTCAACTTAGTTCACTCTAAAGATTTCTTAACTTTTCATAATAATACTTTATCTGTCCCTTCTTTAAAAAAATGTACTTACTAAATTACTAAGTTGCCAGATGAGTGATAAACGCCGCTATATATACATTTTGTCGGATTGCTCAAAAACATGCAAATGAAATAATTTGGTATTCGTTATCAAAAACAAACAGCCGATGAAACAAAATTTTATGCTGAATTGTAAGAAAACTATGGCAAAGAAAAAAGAGTTGTTATAAGTATTGCATTTTGTGACTTTGCGCTATGGAATTCTGACCATAGGAACTTGGGACTCGTTTTTCCCAAGTTCCTGTTTTTCTGGGCAGAATGGAATGTTTAGCGCAACGGAACAAAATCAAACTTATAAAAATTCTTTTTTTCTTTAGAAGATTAACTACAATTCAGTTTAATATCTTCCTTTTCAGCGGTGTCTGTTTCTAGAACATTTTTCAAACACGCTCTAGCAAACTCCTATTTCTCTTCCTTAATAGTATGGAACTGCTTATATTCCTCTAATCTCTTTGTAATTCTGTCATGAGGGTTTAAGATTGCACTGATAGAAGCCTCATGGTTGATAGAATCAATTAAGAGAGCAATGTACTTGGCAACATCACAGCTTACATACCATGGACGCTCAAAGAGGTCTGGGCGCTGGTAAGTACAGTTCGTAGTGATTACCTTATAAATAAGCCCTTCTTCGTAAGCTTTATCGAAAGATTCCAGTCCGTTAGTGAACATACCAAAAGTAGAGATGCAGAATACACGACGTGCCTTTCTTCTCTTTAACTCTCTTGCAACGTCTAACATACTTTCACCGGAAGAAATCATATCATCGATGATCATTACGTCCTTACCTTCAACAGAAGAACCTAAGAACTCGTGAGCAACGATTGGGTTGCGTCCGTCAACGACAACAGAATAATCTCTTCTTTTATAGAACATTCCGATATCTACACCAAGAACGCTGGAGAAGTACATTGTACGGTTCATAGCACCTTCATCCGGGCTGATTACCATTAAATGTTCGTTATCAATCTCAAGATCGTTTGTAGAGCGAAGTAAAGCCTTGATGAACTGATAAGTAGGCATGATATTGTCAAAACCTTTCAGTGGGATCGCGTTCTGTACACGAGGGTCATGTGCATCAAATGTAAGAACGTTATCAACACCGATTGCTGTAAGTTCCTGCAATGCGTAAGCACAGTCTAAAGACTCTCTGGAGCTTCTCTTATGCTGACGGCTCTCATAAAGGAACGGCATGATAACAGTAATGCTCTTTGGCTTACCGGAAGCAGCGCCGATGATACGCTTAACATCTGCGTAAATATCATCAGGAGACATATGGTTTTCATGACCACATACTTTATATTTTAAACTATAATTAAGAACATCTGCAAGGATATAAAGATCTACGCCACGAACAGAATCGGAGATGAGTGCCTTTGCTTCACCGGTTCCGAAACGGGAACAGGTTGCATCGATAATATAAGTATCCTGCTCGTAATCTTTAAATACAACATTCTCTTTGTGTTCATGTTCACGCTCTTTACGCCAGTTTACAATATACTGGTCGATTCTCTTTCCAAGCTCTGCACAGCTAGGGTGAACAATAATTCCAAGCTTACCTACAGGAACGGTTGCAAATTTGCTATCATCTGGTCTCATGTGTTTTACTCCTTTAATCATATAATTATTATTATGTGAGATAAATCATATTACAATTCCTTTATAACATCCCTTCTCTTATTCGTCAAGGGAGGAGAAAGCCTTTTTAATGCGAATGTCTTCTCCGTAAATATGTAAAAGGGTGTAGGACTGTATGATTCTTGAAAAAACTCTTTCTGTGTAAGAACGGTTAATCTGTTCTAAAGAAAGATTTGTACTTATAATAGTAGATTTTTTATTGAGAATTCTTTCATTAATACATAAAAAAAGCTGAGAATTAATAAAAGAATTATTCAGCTCTGTACCGAGATCATCAATTATAAGAAGATCACAGTGTAAAAAGGCGGGAAGGGTCTGCGCATTATCTGTCCCGCGGCGAAATGTATAGTCGGCAAGCTGGTCAAAAAACTGATAGGCAGTCAGATAAATAACTCCTTTTCCACGACTCAGCAGCTCTCCGGCAATACAGTTCGAAAGAAATGTCTTTCCGACACCGGCATTCCCATAAATAAAAAGATTCTGTCCGGGACGGGAATCAAAACATTCGATAAAAGAACGGCTTACCGATAAAACATTTTCAATATTCTCGCGAGGAGAAAGTCGTTCTCTTCCGCTTCGCTGCGAAGAATAGTAATCTGTGCGGAAAGCGGAAAAACATTCGTTACCGGCAGAATCTTCAATATTAGACTGTCTGTAAAGAATCTCGCGAATCTTCTGCTGGAAACAATGACACTTTTTATCTCCGATATAGCCGGTATCCTTACACTCCGGGCAGTCATAGATCGGATCAAGATAATCTGCCGGATAATCATGAATCGCCAGCAGGTTGACCTTTTCCATGGAAAGATCGTAAATGGTACTCTGCAGCGACTTCTTAGCATCCGCATTCGATATCTTTTTCAGAAGCATCTCCTTTGCCTTTGCGACAGAAACATGAGCAATCTCCTCATCAATACGGCGAATCTCCGGAATAAGAGCATAGATTCGTTCTTTACGTTCCTGTTCCGCCATATAATTACGGCGGCGTACTGCATCATATTCATTCATAATATCCTGATATTGTCTGGTGGAAATACCCATAGTTACCTCCTGGTCTTATCAAGAAGACGAGATTCTAAATCGCTGTAATCATAAGTTCTTTGCTCAAAATTATGGAACTGATTTGCCGATGTATTGGATGTATTCTTCCTGGCAGCAGTGCCGGTCATTCCTTTACGTGTCTGTCCCTGCGCATATCCGGCAGAAGAAGCCGAGGCAGGAGAGGCCGCATTCGAAGAACGGTGTTTATCATCTAGATGCTTAATGTCTGAAGTGCTTCTAACACCAAGACGCTTCCAGTCTTCTAAGATCTTATTCGCATATGGAAAACTTGCCTGGTGTGTGGCAAGCAGGGTCCGGCTGCAAGCCTCAATAATAATATCAGTGCCAAGACCAAGAGAATTCCACTTCTTTATGTAGTCAAGCTCCGCTGAGCCCGGATCACGATTCGAAATGCCGAATGCCTTCATAATAGGAAAAACATTCTGTGAATACAGCGTACTTTGTTCCTTTGCCTCCTGAACACTTGTGATGCCCTGCTGATACCAGTTAATCGCAACACTCTCGATATAACGGACACTCTTCTTTCCACGAGTAACGCAGTACTCAATTAAATATTCCAGCAAATCAGAAGAGAAATGCAGCTGGTCATTAATATAGCAAAAACTATTCAGTTCCGTCGTAGAAAATGGCCGTCCAATATAAGTCTCCGCCATATAAATCGTCCGTTCTAAATCCTTATTCGTCATTGAAGCCTGTACTTCCGTAGGACTTAACGTATTCTTATCTGGTACAGGAGTGATTGTTGGTGAAAGAGAAGCTCCAGTTTGTCCTGTAGATTCAGAGGTCATAGTATTTCTGTCAGAACCAGAAGTTCCGGCAGTCATAGTATTTCCGTCAGTGCCAGTAACTCCAGTAGCCATAACTTTTTCAGAAGTTCCAACAGCTTGAGTAGTTCCTGCATTCCCAGAGATTCCATTTGTCACAGATTCAGAGCCAGTCACCGTAGCAGCCGTCTCAGAAGCAGCTCCTGTCTGTAAAATACCAGCTTTCTCCCAATAAGAAAGTGCTCTCAAAACGTCTTTTCGTGTCAGTTCTAAATGATCTGCAATACGTTCCACATCAACAGGCAATCCCATACCCTGCAGACGAAGAATCAGAAGATAAATCTTAACATATTCTCCATCCGCCTTTATCATATATTCATCAATAAATTTGTTTGGCAGAACAGTAACTTCATTCTGTACATTGTAAAGTAAAGTAATCTTATCGTTCATTATACCCCTTATTTCTTATTTCTATCATCTGTAGTCTGGTGATTATCTTGTGCTTCTGAGTATAGAATAGCACACCCACAACAAAAAATACAGTTTCAAATCTGGGGAGAATGTGGATAGAATTGGGGATAACTCCTGTATAAAGCCTTGATGAATTGTGTGGATAGTTTTGTGGATAATGTGGATAACTTTGTGGATAGGTGGGTAAAATTCGATATTTTGGGGAGAAAACTGGTCAAAAAGGGTGATAAGTTCCAAGATATAGGTATGAACTTACAAAAATACAATGTGGATAAAATGTAAACAACTTGGGGAAAACCTCAAAACTCCCTCAGAAAAAAATTTAAAATTGTGGATAATGTGGATAACTTTTCAGAGACCGTTTCTTTGTTTCACATTAGATATAAGATTAGATATAAATACAGTTTTCATTACATTATGCCCATTATTCGTGCAAAAGATAACCTTTTTTTTATTGATTGTGCTAAAATAAATTATATTTTCAAATACATTCTAGTGCTGACCAAGGTGAGGGAGGGGTGAATAGTTGAACAAAAAGAAGGAACAGGAGCTTGTATGCTTGACAGAACAATGTCTGAAAAGATATTGGGAAAAAGATTGTGAGGTGATGTTATCGTATTGTACAGATGATATATTGTGGACAGGCGCGGAACAGAAAGAATATATCATGGGAATTGAGGCGGTCAGGAAGAATTTTACCGAGCTAATGAATGTAATTCAGCCTTGTATTATCTCGAATGGAGAGTTTATAGTTGTTCAGAATACAGGAAATGCATGCACAGTTAGCGGTCGGTATCTGGTAGAAACATTACCTGAAGCGAATTACTTTCTTCAGGCAGAACAAAGATGTACTTTTGTATGGAAAAGAATTAACGATGAGCCTCGAATACGGCATATGCATGTTTCCAATCCCATAGGGGAGATGAAGATTGTGGAAGGAAGCCGTTTTGTTAACGAAATGGGGCGTATGGCAAAGAAATATATGGATGAAAAGATTCATACGATCAATCGAAAAAAGATTGTAGTAGAAGGAATCAATGGAAAAGTATTCTTTATCAATGAGAGTCAGATTCTATATGTAGAAGCTAAGTTAAGGAATTGTGACATTTTCATGCAGAATGGGGAAGTAATACATGGAAAGATGTCATTTGCAGATTTTGAGAAGAGCTTAGATGAATATTTTGTCAAAGTACACAGAAGTTATATCGTAAACATACAACATGTTACAGTAATACGGTTTTGTGAACTTGTTATGAGTAATGGAAGGGTAATTCCTGTACCACAGAAAAAATATGCAAAAGTCAGGGAAGAATTGATGAGAAGGCATATTTAAGAGAAGGATAATTCACAAAATTATAGGAGTATGAATTATACAGGGAGGTAGGCTATGAAATATAAAAATGCAATAATATCAACAGGAAAAGATATATTGATTGTGTTCATTTGTTTTTTCATTTTTATGTTTTTAAGTGGAGGCGGAACGCAGAATGTTTTAGCAGCAGAAGATGAAGTTACCATCACGCTCGATGCAAATGGCGGGGAAGCAGTTGAACCTGTAGTTTATAAGAAGACACAGTCTGAGATTGGAATTTTGCGGGAAACCACCCGGACGGGGTATGTATTTAATGGCTGGTGGACAAAGAACGGTGGAACATCTTCTTCAGATTCTGCATGGGGCGGAATCGTAAAGTTTAATGATACTTCTTTGCCGTCTTCCGACACAACATACTATGCCAGATGGACAGAGGATAAAGCCGAGAATAATAAACAAGATACTTATTTCTATGGAAAAACGGATGAGAAGGTAGACAAGGTTACATATAATTATGGATACATAAGTGATAGTACGGCGAGAGGAATTACTTATAACTATGGACACATAGAAAAAGCATCTGCCGGTACGTATAATTATGGTTATATTGATTGCGTTATATCTGGTTCTAGGACTCTTACATATAATTATGGAAAGATTACAGACAGTCAGAACAAGATTACATATAATTATGGAACTATAGAAAAGAACAATGCGTTAGTTGATACGAATTATAACATTATTGAAAATAATACGGGAACGATTAACCGCTATTCTTCGGATGCAACGCTTAACGAGAACAGTGGGACGATTAATACATTGTCTAAGGGAAGTGTAAGGAAGAATACGGGAAAGATCAATGATGTAAATGACAAAAATGTTACTATTTATAATTATGCAGGAGGAACTGTAGGTAAAAGTGATGATGCTTGGGGAGTCAGAGCCTGTACTGTCTGGAATATGGGTGGAATAGTACAAGGCTATAGCAGTTATGCAGACAATGTTAAAGTATATAATTTTGAGGGTGGAACCGTATCAAACCTGCGAAAAGGTTCTGTTATTTATAACCTTGGTGGAACTGTTACAGATTCCTCTACAGCACAGGTGATCAACTGTTATAAAGTAAATATCAACAGTTCTTTTGTAGAGACATGGAATGACAAATTTATTATCAATCCTGACACAGGTGAAGTGTGGCTGCCGGAAGGTGAGACAGGTACGTTTACTGTGAAAGATGGAACTCCTCAGCTCTATGTAACCGGTGCAACTCTTACAAAACAGAGTGATACAGCATATACGTTGTCTGATGCACAGGCGACTATTGTTGTTGATGATGTAGAGCCATTTACGATTACATATGACCTTAATGGTGGTACAGTTGATGGGAATCCGATGACTTATACAGAGAGGGATACGATTACTCTTAAGAATCCAACAAAAGAAAATTATGTTTTTGTTGGATGGACAGGTACGGATATTGAAGAACCTTCTGATAACGTGACGATTCAGAAAGGAAGTAAAGGAAACAGACAGTATACTGCGGTGTGGAAACAGGATTCTAATATTGTTATCCTTACCTTTGATGGTCAGAATGATACAAAAGACCAGCTTATGATCTATAACATACTTACTGGCGGAGATACGATTGGTAAGTTACCGGAAGTTACAAAGGAAGGGTATCATTTCCTTGGCTGGTTTACAGCCAAAGAAGGCGGAACAGAGTTGACTGCTGCATCTAAGAAGCCACATAAAAATACAACGTATTATGCGCAATGGGCAATCGGAACTTATACCTATACGCTTGACCCAAATGGTGGAACGCCGAATTCTACAACAAAAATTACCAAAGTCTATAAGGAGAATATTGGAATTCTTCCGATTATAAGTAAAGAGGGTTATATTTTTAATGGCTGGTGGTCACGTAATGATAAAGGAAACTGGGTATCTGTCCTTGAACCGAATTCTGCTATGGAAGGCCAGGACACAGCTTATTATGCAAGATGGACAAGGAAAATAGATACATATTCTGACACAACAGGCGTTTATCTTTATTCTCATTTTGAAGGCTCTCTTAAAAAGAACACCGGTACAGTTGTAAATAACTTTGGTTTGATAGAAAGGAACGTTTCCACTGTAACAACAAACTATGGCGAAGTTGGTGTTACAGAAACTGCTATTTCTAATAACTATGGTCATGTAGGTACTGTAGAGGATAAGATTATTTCTAACAATGGTGTAGTAGATTTGGTCATAGATACTGCATCTATCCGATATAATAATAATATTGTAAAAGATAATCAGGGTATTCTTATTTACAATAATGGAAAGATCGAGAAGAATACAGGTATTATTACTGAAAATAATAATTATATTGGAGAAAATACAGAAACTGTAAAGTTTAATGCAAAGGGTGCAGAAATTAATGTAAACAAGGGAATTATACGTGAAAACAAAGGCGTAGTTTATAATTATCCAGGTGGTATTGTTAAAAAGAATTCCGGTATCGTTTATAATTATGGTGGAATGGTGTCAGAAGACAATACAGGTTCCGTTATAGAAAGCTATTCTGTAAAAGCTGGAAAGGGAATAGAGAAAGCTACCCTTGATAACGAAAGCTTTTTAGATATTGATGGTGCAAAATGGTTAGAAAAAACGAAAGGTACTGCAACACTCACTGTTGTCTGGGCGAAAGGTTATAATGCCAATGGTTATCATTTAGAAGCAGATGGATGCAAGGTTACAAAAAATACCAATGGCACTTATACCTTATCTAAGATTACAAAGAATACAACAATTTTTGCTGCACCGACGACATTTACCATTACTTATAAGTCAGAAAATGGAAGTCTTCAAACGACAAATCCGGTGACTTACACTTGTGAGACAGAAGATATTACATTAGCTGCGCCATCTCGAGAAGGTTCTACTTTCCTTGGATGGACTGGAACAGATCTGGCAGGAACAACGAAAAATGTTACCATTAAGAAAGGCTCTTTTGGTGATCGTATTTATACTGCTGTATGGAATAACGAAAGCCAAACTGTTCAACAAGAAATATTTATTCTTCCAAAAGTTTTAGTAAAGGGTAAAGCTATACAAAAACTTTCCTGGAATAAAATAGATGAAGCAGATGGTTACTTTATTTATTCTTCCGTATCTGGAAAGAAAATGAAGAAAGTTTTCGATACCAGGAAGCGTGCTTCTAAGAAAAAAGCTAAGAAATCTTCCGCAAAGTCTACTGGAGCTAAAACAGTAACTTACACATTCAAAAAGAGAAAATCAGGTACGGTTTATCAGTATCAGATTCGTGCTTATAAGCTTGTAAATGGAAAGAAGAAAGTATTTTGTAAGAGTATGGTTGTTTACTCTGTTGCAAATAACCAGTCAGGAAAATTAACGAACGTTAAGAATATTAAACTCAAAAAGAAATCTTATACCCTTCAGGTTAAACAGACAGCAAAGATTAAAGCAAAATATACCGCTTATAAAAAGAATAAAAAGCTTTATTCTCGTGTAAAAACTTTCCGTTATATCAGCAGCAATACAAATGTTGCCACAGTTACAAAAGCGGGTAAGATCAAAGCAGTAAAAGCCGGTACATGTACAATCTATGTTCTTGCGCATAATGGAGTGAGAAAGGCAGTAAAGGTTACGGTAAAATAACGGTAATGGTTTTTGTTTATCATATTATTTATGCCTCTATATGATAAAAAATTAGTTTACCATCAAAAATAGCGGTCCCAGAAAATCTATTTTTCTGGGACCGCTATTTTTTCTATAGCAACTGTGACTTAGCAGCTAAGAACTTATTTTTCAGTCAGAAGTTCCTCTCCGATTTCTACGACATTTCCTGCGCCCATCGTAATCAGGAGGTCATGTCCTTTTACGTGAGCCTTTACGAAATCTTTGATTTCTTCGAAGCTTGGGAAATAATGTACGTCCTGTCCATCTTCCTGTAAAAGCTTCATAACATCTCTGGAAGAAACTTCTCCGGTATCTACTTCTCTTGCGGCATAAATATCAGCTAAAATTACATGATCTGCCTGCTCTAAAGCCTTTGCAAACTCAGGGAGAAACGCCTTTGTACGGGTGTATGTATGAGGCTGGAAGATAACCCAGAGTTCATCATGCGGATAATCCTTTGCAGCAGATAAAGTAGCGCGGATTTCTGTTGGATGATGTGCATAATCGTCAATTACAGTTACATCGCCAAGAGAACCTTTGTATTCAAAACGACGGTGCGTACCGCCAAAGGATAAAAGACCTTTGCGGATCGTATCGAAAGGAAGACCGATTGCTTCTGTACATGCGATGGCAGCTAAAGAGTTCATAACATTGTGGCGGCCTTTTACTTTTAAAGTGATACGGCCTTTTTCCTGTCCATGTGCGATAAGGTTATAAGAAGCATTTCCCTCTTTATCAAATGTAATATCTGCTGCAGTGTAATCATTGTCAGGGTTTAAACCAAAAGTAACGTGCTTCTGGCTAAGACCGTTTAAGATGAAGTCTGTGTGGTCCATATCTCCGTTAATAATGATAAGTCCGTCTTTTGCAGTCTGAGAAGCGAACTTATGGAAAGAATTCTTAATATCTTCAATATCCTTAAAGAAATCCATATGGTCTTCTT
>ENA-ORTW01004563-ORTW01004563.1-human-gut-metagenome-genome-assembly--contig:-NODE-4563-length-10776-cov-2.169760_pt1 | contig 10776 bp, 8 predicted proteins | sample MGYA00242072_ERZ509193 | MGnify/ENA primary metagenome ERZ509193 (study PRJEB26280, sample SAMEA2338813) | human gut metagenome | biome: human gut; feature: human-associated habitat; material: faeces...
GTAATAAATTACTTACAATAAAATCTTCTAAATCTAGAATTGTAGAACCTGCACCTAATGGTTGAATATTACTTAAAACATTAAAACCTAAAGCACATGGTAATGATAAAACTGTAATGACTACAAAATTGATCATCACTGCTTTTTTACGGTCAATATTTAGTAATTCCATTGTACAAGCAATGATGTTTTCAAAAACAGCAATAACCGTTGATAAAGAAGCAAATGACATAAATAAGAAGAAAAGTGAACCCCAAATCCTTCCACCTGTCATTGAAACAAAAACATTGGGTAACGTAATAAAAATCAAACTAGGACCGCTATCAGGACTAATTCCAAAAGAAAAACATGCTGGAAAAATAATCAATCCTGCCATAATAGCGACAAAAGTATCTAACAGCGCCACATTCAACGATTCTTTTAATAAAGTTTGTTCCTTATTTAAATAACTTCCAAAGATTGCCATTGAACCGATACCAATACTCAAAGTAAAGAAAGCTTGATTCATGGCAGAAACAATTACCTTAACAAGTCCTATTTCAGAAATCTTATGAAAATCAGGATATAAATAAAACTTCACACCTGCCATACCACCATCCAATAACAAACCATGAATAGCAAGAATCATAATAAGCCCTAAGAGTCCTGACATCATTACTTTAGTAATACGTTCTACCCCATTTTGTAGTCCCATCGAACATACAAGCATTCCTAAAGCTACTACAACAATCATCCAAAAAACATTTGTTGAAGGACTAGCTAAAACTTGTGAAAAAACATTTTGAACATCTGCTGTTGATAATCCATTAAATTGACCTGTTAAAAAATTATAAAAATATTTCAACATCCAACCTGAAACAGTTGTATAAAAAATCATTAAGCAGATATTTCCTACTAAAGCCATATAACCGTGTAAATGCCATTTTTGTTTTGGCTTTTCTAATGTTTCAAAGGATTTTATAGCACTTTTTTTACTCGCTCTCCCTACGGAAAATTCCATACTTAAAATAGGGACACCTATTAAAAGAAGGAAGAAAAGATAAAACAATACAAAAATTCCTCCTCCATTTTCTCCAACAACATAAGGAAAACGCCATACGTTTCCTATTCCTATAGCACATCCAGCGGACAATAAAATAAAACCAATTCTTGATTTAAATTGTTCTCTTTCTTTCATAAAAACCTACCTTTTCTAACAATACATTTATCATAACATATTGTTTAAAAAATAGATAATAAAAAATACTCCAAAAGGAGTATTTCTAAGCATTTTTCAAAAAAGCTTTGTAAGCTTGATAAGTTTCATAAACATCTACTTTACTTACAACTTCCATTGGTGCATGCATATTTAAAACCGCAATACCAGCATCAATAACATCCATATTATAATTACCTAAGATATAAGCGATTGTTCCGCCTCCACCTTGGTCAACACGTCCTAATTCAGCTGTTTGATAATGGATATTTGCATTATCCATGACTGCACGAACTTGTGCAACATATTCTGCTGAAGCATCATTACTTCCACTTTTACCTCTTGATCCAGTATATTTGTTGAAGACAATACCATTACCTAAATAAGCAGCATTTTTCTTATCATTCACACTTACAAATAATGGATCAACACCAGCAGAAACATCACTTGATAACATTTTAGAACGAGACATTGTAAGTCTTGTTTGTACAAAACTATCAATTCCCATTTTAAGTAACATTTCAGCAACTGTATTTTCAAAGAATTTAGAGTGCATTCCAGTTGATCCAACACTTCCGATCTCTTCTTTGTCAACCAGGATGCAGCATGAGGTACGCACTGCTTCTTCGACATCCAGCATAGCGAATAATGAGGTAAATGCACACACTCTGTCATCCTGTCCGTAAGCCAGTATCATACTTCTGTCAATTCCACAATCTCTGGCCTTTCCTGCAGGTACGATTTCCAGTTCTGCCGACAGAAAATCTTCCTCTTCCATATCATAATAATCTGTCAGAATCCGCATGACATTGGCTTTTACTGCTTCTTTCTCACTCTCATCCAGTCTTTCTTCTTTCTCAAGCGGGCGGCTTCCGATCAGAAGATCGAGTTTTTCTCCTTCGATCACTACACTTGCTTTCTTTTCCATCTGTTTTCCTGCCAGATGGATCAGAAGATCTGTCACTACAAATACCGGATCCTCTTCTTTCTCTCCGATACTTACTTCCTGTACTGTTCCGTCGGTCTTAACAATCACTCCATGAAGAGCAAGAGGCAATGTCACCCACTGGTATTTCTTAATGCCGCCATAGTAATGCGTATCCAGGTAAGCAAGTTCTTCGTTTTCATATAAAGGATTTTGTTTCACATCAATTCTTGGCGAATCAATATGCGCTCCCAGTATGTTCATACCATTTTCCAGTGGTTCTTTTCCGATCCGGAACATGGCAATACTTTTTCCCATACATACTGCATAGACTTTATCTCCTGTTTTTAAACTTCCTTTGATATCATTCAGGTTACGATACCCCTGCTTTTCAATCTCTTTCACAGTCAGACGGATACATTCTCTCTCCGTCTTTCCTTCATCCAGGCATACTTTATATCTGTCATTGATCTGATCCAGTTCTTTTAACTGTTCCTGTGTGTATGTCTTCCATGCATTTCTTCTTTCCATTGTCAGTCTCTCCTTTCAAGTTTACGCTGTGTTTAGTATAACACAAAAAAGAAAATGGTACGCACCACTTTTCATAAATGCTACGTACCATTTTTTCTCATCTTTTATTTATTTTTATCCGGTTATTTATTTAATCCCATCTCTTCTCTTACTTCAATAAAACATTTTACGATGAAATCAATATCTTCTTTTGTATGGCTTGCACATACCTGTGTACGGATTCTTGCTTTTCCCTTCGGTACAACCGGGTAAGAGAATGCTACAACATATACACCTTTTTCCATCATACGTCTTGTAAGCAATGATTTCGTTGCTCCAGATTCCCCTGTCATTAATCCTTTAGTCATTTCAATTAAAGTAATATCTCTATTTGTAGAGAATAAATCATTAATTAATGGTGCTAAATAATCAGCTGTTTCACAACCAACAGAACCGCCACCAATAATCACAATTTTTCTACCTGGGAATTTTTTACCTGATAAAATATCATCCGCTGTCATTGTTTGTTTAAACACTTTATAAGCTTCTATTTCTTTTGGTGTTGCTCCAACGGTTGTAATGATTTCATAATCTTTAAATTCTGTTTCAATCATTTCTTTTGTAACCGTTGTATTGTAACGAATATCCACACCTTCTAATTGATTTTTCATATATTTTACAACTTTTGTAATTTCTTGTTTACCAATAGGTACACAAGCAATGAGTAATTGTCCACCTAAACGATCTGTTTTTTCGCATAAAACAACGTCATGTCCTCTTTTTTTAGCAACATAAGCTGCTTCCATCCCTGCTGGTCCACCACCAATAACAAGAACTTTTTTCTTAACGGATGCTTCTTCAATTTCTTCTTTTTCTACAGCTGGATTCACTGTACAACTGATTGGTTTTCCAAACATGATTCCTGTAAGACATCTTCCACAACCAATACATGGACGAATATCATCAATACGCCCTTCTTTAGCTTTATTAGCGAATTCGCTATCACATAAATTAGGACGACCAATCATACAAATATCTGTTTTACCGTTAGCAATCAATTCATCCGCCACCCATGGTTCATTAATACGAGAAACCGTTGCTACTGGAATTGAAACATGTTTTTTAATTTCTTCACTGGCATGCATATGGGGCGCTGGAGCTGTTCCACTTGCAGGCATAGAGCTTCCTCTTTTAATGGTATTTCCACCTGAAACATGGATGAAATCAACAGTTGCTTTTTCTAATTGTTTAGAAACATAGATCATATCATTAAGTGTTAAACCACCGTCACTGTATTCATCTCCTGAAATACGGACATCAATGATAAAGTCTCTACCACATTGTTTTCTTACTTCTTCAATAACTTCTAAAGTAAGGCGTAATCTTCCATGAATATCTCCGCCATATTCATCGGTTCTTTTATTATAAAGAGGTGTTAAAAAACCACCAAGTAAACCATGGGCATGAGCGGCTTGGATTTCCACACCATCTCCACCAGCTTTTTTAAAGCGTAACGCTGCTTCACCAAATTGTTTAACAATCACTTTTAATTCTTCTTTTGTAACTTCTCTTGGCGCACTTTTTGCATAATAAGGTCCTACATTTGATGGAGCTATTAATTGTGGTGTTCCTGGTATTGGAAAAGCCATATAAGCAGGATGAAACAACTGCGATAAGATTTTAGTATCATATCGATGCACAGCATCCACTAATTTTTTCCATCCTGGGATATAAGAATCATCATAGATTGACATATCTCCTGGTAAATATGTATAGGTTGGTTCTACGGTTGTTACTTCTGTAACAATCAAACCAACGCCTCCTTTAGCACGGGCTTCATAGTGTTTTACTAAGGCATCTGTGACGTATCCTTTATCAGCAAGATTTGTTGATAAAGGAGGCATAAAGATACGGTTTTTTATTGTTGTATTTCCTATTTGAATAGGGGTAAATAAATGTTGATATTGATTATTCATAATGTTTTCTCCTTCATGTTTATTTTATCACAAGCATAAAATGAAAACGTTATCATATAATGATAGTTATACCTATTTTTTGTCCTACAAAAATAAAAACAAAGACAAATTAACGCCCTTGTCAGCAACTATTCTTTTATTTTTATCATTAATTCATTCTTTTCTTGTTTTAAAGAAGCATGATCTATTTGTTTATAATGATAAAGGATTTCCTCATTTTCTTTAGTAATTTCAAGATTTTCATCTTGATAAACTCTCTTTTCATTTATAAGATGTTGAATCAATTCAATTTGTTTTTGATCTAAAGACATCCTTTGTTTACGTTGTTCTTTATTATACTTCAAATTCTTTTGAAATTGTTTACGATAGATACTTGGAGTAATTCCATACAATTCTTTAAATGCTTGACTATATGCTTTAGAACTTGTCATACCGCAATGAAAAGCAATTTCATCAATTGAATCCTTTCCCGCAAGAAGTGCTTCTAAAGAGTGACGTATTCTTACCATTGATAAATACTTTACAAAACTGACGCCTGTATATCTTTTAAATAAACGTGAAGCATAGGAATTACTAAAAGATAGATTCTTAGCAATATCTTCTAAATGAATATCTTTTTGATAATTTTGATCAATGAAAAGAATAGCTTTCATATAATTTTCATGATTTTTAGATGTTAAAGGAAGTTGTTCTATTGAATATTCTTTATTCTCACTAATGATATAGATCAAGTGAGAAATCACTTTATTCAATAAATAAACATTATCTTTCTTTTGAATAAAATGAAGTAATAAAATACCAAGTTGTTGTTGAATTTGTAGAAGTAACTTTTCGTTTTGATTTTTACGACAAACACAAGATTTAAAACTTTGATCAATATCTCCTACCATATAATGAGGTAAATATGAAAAATCAATATGTAACGTTAAAATAATACTTTCAGGCTCATTCATTTTAAGCATATGAATATCATATGGTGCAATTAAAACAAGTTCATGTTTCTTAATAAGTGTTGACATACTTTCCGTAATAACTTCATAACTACCTTTTAAAACATAAGAGATTTCTAAACTTGATTGTCTTGAAAAAGCTAAACGATTAAATTGGTTAATACTTAAACTTAGAGGATAACCAAATTTTTGTCCTGAAAAGTCATAATAATAATTCATATTTTGCATATTTACCATCTCATTTCTTCTTTTATCTTATCATGAAAAAAGCAATAAAAAAAGCCTCGTTAAAGGCTTATGGTAATGGTTTATCACTTGCAAGATAGAGATCATACCATTCTTGACGTGTAAGTTGTATTTTACAAGCTTCACTGATTTCTTTTAAATGAATAGGTGATGTTGTTCCAACAATCGGTTGCATTTTAGCTGGATGTCTTAAAAGCCACGCAATCGCAATTGTTGGTTTTGTTACGTGATATTTATTTGCAATTTCTTGCATAACATCGTTTAATTTTTGATAGTCAGGATGATCAATAAAAGTTCCTTCCGCCCAAGAAGCTTGAATTGAACTCCATGGTTGAATTGTAATATCATTTAAACGACAATAATCTAAAACACCACCATCTTTATCTTGAGCAAAAGCTTCTTTCATATTCATATTTAATCCCGAATCAATCATCACTGAATGAACAATCGATAATTGAAGTTGATTAATAATTAAAGGATATTTTGAATATTTCTTCAACAATTCAATTTGTAAAGGTGTATGATTTGAAACTCCAAAATATTTTACTTTTCCTGCTTGATAAAGTTCATCAAAAGCTTCTGCTACTTCTTGAGGATCACATAAAGCATCTGGGCGATGAAGCAATAAAATTTCTACATGATCCGTATTTAATCTTTTTAGTGAATCATTGACACATTGAAGAATATGTTCTTTAGAAAAATCATATCTTTTCCCTGGTACAATACCACATTTTGTTTGAAGAATCATCTTTGCACGATATTCTGGATGACGTTTTAAAACTTCACCAAATACTTCTTCTGATTTTCCTCCACCATAAATATCAGCATGATCAAAAAAATTAATTCCTAAATCTAATGCTGTTTTTACAAGTTCTTCTACTTCTTCTACACTTTTACCACTAACTCTCATACATCCTAAAGCGATTTTAGAAACTGTCAAATCACTTTGTGGTAATTTATAATATTCCATCTTTTTATCTCCTATAATTTCAATAAATTTAAACCAACTTCTTCATCAAAATAACGATCTACTTCTCCATTAATAATTTGAATAACCATTTCACAGGTTGCAGAAACAATAGCTTTATTTAAATGTCCACCGAATACTTGTCCTTGATCATTTCCCGCTGATAAATGCATATGACTGTAATATTCATTATTCATTGTATTGATTGTTCCCGTAAGCGAAACAATTTCAAAATCACCTTTAAATTCATTGGCATAATATTTCTTTTCTTTCGTTTTAAAAACGCCTACCGTAAATTCATTAATGGCACCAAGAGCTGAAATACTGGCGAGTTTAATCTTTTCTTTTAAAGCAACGTTTTTAACTTGTTCAACAATATCTTCTCCCTTATCCATTCTTACAATAATTGTTTGTTCAAATCTTTGATATTTCATTTTATCCTCCTTATCTATCTTTGATCAACACGATATTTCCATCTACCTGATAGAAAACGCGTAGAAAGTAATAAACATCTTGATACATTATCTAAAACCATCATGATCCATACACTTTCAAGTCCAAGCGAAAATATATTGATCATCAACATGGAACCAAAAATACGAATCCCCCACATTGTCATTAAAGAAAAAACAAAAGGTGCTTTTGTATCTCCCATCCCATTAAATGTTCCTTCTAAAATAATTAAAATACCATATATAGGTTCACTTACTGAAACTATACGTAAAACTCTTGTTCCTAAAGCAATAACGCGTGGATTTGGTGTAAATAAAGCCATTAAATGACCGGCAAATATAAATAAGAAAATTCCCGCCATCAACATAATACTTGAGGTAATGCAACAAGTAAGATAAGTCATACGTTTAACTTTCACTTTATCTTTTTCACCTACCGCATTTCCTACAAGAGTGCTTACAGACGATTGAAAACCATAACCCGGTGCATAGAAAGCTTGTTCAGCTTGAATGGCAATGGTATGTGTCGCAAAAGGAACAACTCCTAGTTTCGCAATCAAGGAAGCAAAAGTAACATGTCCTAAACAAATCACACTTCTTTCCATAACAACAGGTGTCGCAATTTTTAAGCATTCTAAACATAATGGTTTATGAAAATGGAAACCGGTATGTTTAAAATCAAAAATTTGATTTTTATAATAATGTCTAAAAATCATAACGCCTCCAACAACATAAGAAATTGCTGAAGCAATGGCCGCACCTGAAACTGAAAGTCCCGCTCCGTATACTGTTATGCCAAACATCTTTCTTGTGGGATAAATCAAAATAAAATTTAAAGCAATATTAATTAAATTCATATAAACATTGATCATCATCGGCGTTTTCATATCTTTAACTGCACGAAGCGTTGATGATAAGACGATAATCATTGTCCTAAAAATAAAAGGTGAAGAAACAATAAAGAAATAAATTGATGCATCTTTTCTTATTTCCTTTGCTCCATTTAACCAACCTGGTAAAAATGGTGCAATAATAACACTTATAATTGACGTTAATAAACCTACAACCAAGGAAATAAAAAGGGCTTGTTGTCCTGTCATCTGTACCTTTTTATGATTTTTTGCGCCATCAGCTTGAGCACATACTGCTAAGACCCCAACCCCAAAAGCGACTGAAATGCTTCCTAGAAGCCATGTAACTGATGATGTTAAACCAACTGCAGCCGAAGCTGTTGCTCCCATGGCACCGACCATAGCCGTATCTACATAAGTGACAATCGTATTCATTGCTTCTTGAATAATTGCCGGCCAAGCAAGATGACATATTCTTTTAATATCTGTTTTATACTTCATTCTCTCATCCTTCCATTAAGTCTATTATACAACAAAAAAAGGAATAAACAATGTTATTCCTATGCCGATTGATATAAACGTGTTCTTTTAACATCTAGATATTTCCAGTATTTTCTTTCCCGACCGCCTACAGCTATTACTAATTGATCACTATAGCCAAATTCTCTGGCAATCGTTCCTTTTTTCACTTTAGAAATGTGTGTTAATTTACCATCAAGTATTGCATATTTCATAATAGCTACCCCCTTTATCTACTTCTATTATATATATTTAAGGAAAAGCTATTTTTATTTATATATGTTTAAACACCTGTTTTTTGTATTTAAAAAGGAGATTTTAAATCTCCTTTTCTATTTATACTAGAAATCTACTTCAGTATCATAGTAGCATGCTTTTAATAGAGCAACCATTTCATCATGATTTGGAATACGTGGGTTTGATCCAGTACATGCATCCGCAATAGCGTTGTCTGCGATTTCATCAACACGTGCTAAGAAGATATCTTCTGGAACAAATCCAGTTTCAGCTGGCATACCATCTGCACCATATTTATTAATTCCATGAGGAATATTTAATTCATCATTCATTCCTCTTAAATATTTAATTAATAAAGCAACTTTTTCATCATCGTTAGCTCCACCTAAATGCATATAATCAGCAATGACACCATAACGTTTTTTAGCTGTTGGATCTTTGGCATTGAAAGCAATAACTTTTGGTAAATACATTGCATTAGCTGCACCATGAATAATATGTCCACCTTGATCAACGAAAGCAGCTCCTGTTTTATGAGCCATTGAGTGAACAATACCTAATAAGGCGTTAGAAAATGATTGCCCTGCTAAACATTGAGCATCATGCATTGTATCTCTTGCAGCCATGTCTCCATTATATGATTTTACTAAATTAGCTTGAATTAATTCAATTGCATGAATTGCAAGTGGATCTGTATAGTTACAATTTGCAGTAGAAACATAAGCTTCAATAGCATGAGTCATTGCATCCATACCAGTATGAGCAACTAATTTAACTGGCATTGTTTCAGCTAAATCAGGATCAACGATAGCAACATCTGGGGTAATTTCAAAGTCAGCGATAGGATATTTAATTCCTTTATTATAGTCTGTAATAATTGAAAAAGCAGTAACTTCTGTAGCTGTACCACTTGTAGATGGGATTGCACAGAAATGAGCTTTTTTACGTAATTTTGGAATACCAAATACTTTGCACATATCTTCAAATGTGATATCAGGGTATTCATATTTAATCCACATTGCTTTAGCCGCATCAATTGGTGAACCTCCACCCATAGCTACGATCCAATCTGGATTAAATTCTTCCATAACAGCTGCACCTTTCATAACAGTTTCAACTGATGGATCTGGTTCAATACCTTCAAATAATTTAACTTCCATTCCAGCTTCTTGTAAATAGCTAACAGCACGATCTAAGAAACCATTACGTTTCATTGATCCTCCACCAACACATACAATTGCTTTTTTTCCTTCTAAAGTTTTTAGAGCTTCTAATGCTCCTTTTCCATGATATAAATCTCTAGGTAATGTAAATCTTTGCATAACTTATTCTCCTCTTTTCCTACATTTAATGATATCACTTACATTTCCTTTTGGTTAGATACTAAAAAGGCATAGAGATATGCCTTTTTTTATATATCAAGTTATTTTTTTCACATTACATGTGCATTTTTTCACTTCACTTGTTCGATTACATTTTTCAAACATTCTATAAAATTTTGATCTTCTTTTGATAAAACATAGCCTTTACGATAAATCAAATAATCAACATAGGGTGTTTTTTGATCTTTACATTCTTTTAAAATAAAATGATTATGTTTTAAAAGCTTTTTAGGAATAGGAGCTACCCACATATAAGTTTCAGGAATTTCATTTAAAAGTTCAAATTGAATTCCTCTTTCATAGATATTCATTTGTTTATGATGTTCTTGTTTTCCATCTTGAATATGTATATCTCCATGTTTTAATTCAATTTGTTTCTTTAAATCTTTAATACTTATTTCTTGATCTTTAAGCGGATTATCATTTGAAATAAGTATTTGATAATCAAATAAAAACAGTTTTTCATATGTTAATTCTTTTAAAGTTAAAATATTAAAATAATAATCTTGATCTCTTATTGGAAAACGCACAATTCCTAGATTATTTTCCCCATCATAAACATTTTG
>ENA-ORTW01004573-ORTW01004573.1-human-gut-metagenome-genome-assembly--contig:-NODE-4573-length-10756-cov-3.791608_pt1 | contig 10756 bp, 5 predicted proteins | sample MGYA00242072_ERZ509193 | MGnify/ENA primary metagenome ERZ509193 (study PRJEB26280, sample SAMEA2338813) | human gut metagenome | biome: human gut; feature: human-associated habitat; material: faeces...
GGCGCGGCTTGCAGGATGGGATTGTCCGGCTCGGCCGACCGCATGCCCATGAGCGGCAGACAGATACTCAGCAGCAGCGCACAGATCAGTACGCCGCAGCCGGCCTGCTGCACCCATGGGTACCTTTCAAGAAATTTTTTCATGTGTGTTCGCCCTCCGGGAAAAGGGCTTCCCCCTTAAAAAAGTCTGCATTTTGTGCAGCTTATTCGTAAGTTTAAGAAGTACCCTTAAACGCACGAATAAGCCGCACGGTTCCCCACGCTTTCGCGTGGGGAACCGCCCAGCTTGGGGTGGTTATCCAATATTCAATTCAGAATGTTGGACTGCGTGTTTCATTTTGCGATTTTTTCCATGAAGCGCATGAGGATAGTCGCGACCTGTGCGCGGGTGGCGGAGCCCTGCGGGTTCAGCTTGCCGTTCGAGCCCTGAAGGAGTCCTTCGGCGACTGCCCACTGCATGGCCTCTGCCGCGTATCCGCTGACCTTGTCCGCATCGGAGAATGCAGTCAGGGCGGCGGACTTGCTCACGTCGTAGCCCTTCTGCTTCGCGTAGCGGTACAGGATCGTCGCCAGCTGCTCACGGGTGATGACGCCCGGCATGTTGGTGCCGTCCGAAATGCCGTTGTCCATGGCCCACTTCTGGCCTGCCGCGTACCACGGTGTACCATTCGTGTTCACGCCCTCGACACGGGCGAGGATCGTGACGATCATGCCGCGCGTCGTATTCGCGTTCGGGCTGAAAGCATTGGAGGACGTGCCGTTCATGAGGCCCTTTTCATGGACATAATTCACAGCTTCCTCGTACCAGCTTCCAGCCGGAACATCAGTGAACGAGGAACCCGTGGTGGGCTTGTCGTTCTTCGGCTTGCTCGGCGTGACAGGGAGAACCGGCGTATCGCTGCCTTCCGTCAGCAGGTGATAGATTCTTTCCGCCTCGGCCAGCTTGTCCAGCAGCTCCTGCGGGAAGGTCTTCAGCTGATCCGCCGACAGTCTGGATACAGCTGCCTTCGCCGCATTGATCGCGTCGCCGCTATTGATGGTCACGGTACCGATGTCGTTGATCTTCTTGACAGCGTCGTTCCAGATCAGCGTATCGGCAGCCTCGATCAGCTTGTCCATCTTTCTGGTTTCCGCGACGGAGAGGCTCTCATACAGGTCAGAATTCTTCTTGATCTCCTCGTATGTACGCTGGGCGCTGCGGATCTCCTCCACATCGTCGAGCGTCGCCTCAGCCGGTCTGGGAAGCGACTTGACCGTCGCCTTGAACTCCTTGAGCTTGCGGTAGCTCTGTACCTTCTCAAGCAGCTTTTCCAGATTCTCGACAGCATCTTTATTGACCTTAGCCTGCTGCTCGGATTGCAGCTGCTTGTACGCAGCCTCTGCCGCAGCGATCTGCTTTTCGTACTTTTCGTAGTTGGTAAAGTCGATGGTGTCGGCCTGCGGGAGCTGCTTCAGCTGATCTTCGACCACCTTGTAGCTGCCGCTGGCAGAGAGCACTCTGACCACATACCACGTGCCGTCGTTCGACTGCGTGTTGCCGGCCTGATTGTTCATAGTGGGCCAGCCCTTGATGCCGCAGCCGATGTAGATCGTGTCGCCCGCGACGACGGGGATGGACTCGGTGCGCTTGTAGAAGCTGCTACCCTCGGTGTTGGACGTGACCTTCTCGTTCAGGAACGTCTTCACGAGGAAGTTCTTGTTCGCCGCCGTCGGGGTCACCGTCAGGTTCGAGCTGTCGCCGTCGATGACGAGCGTGTAGGCGTAGGTGCCGCCGCGCTTACCGGGTTCAAACGTGGTGGTCAGGCGCGGGTTGCCATCGCCGTCGAACGTCAGCGATTTGAGCGTCGTGTCAGAGTTGCTCCACGTGCCGCCGACATCTTCGCCAAGACCCACGGAGGTGTACTTGATGCTGATGATATCGCCGTCCGCCAGCTTGCCGTTTTTCACGGAGAAGTTGGCAAAACCCTCGTTGGTGAACCAGTCGTTGAGCGTACCCATCCAGCCGGACTGCTGGCCGCCGGTGAATTCGGCAAGGCTGTAATCGCCGTCGGTAATGGTGGAAAGATAGGTGATGTCGAAATCATACTTCTCGTCGCCATTGCCGCCGGTGCCGAGCCATGTGCATTTCTTCTCCGTGAGTGCGCGGAGCAGAACGGTCATCATGGTGTCGTTTTCGCCAAGCGGGTAATTCTTCCGTTCGAGCCAGTACTGATCCTCAGGTCTGTAGAAGTGTTCGAGCGCGGCTTTGTTCGCGCCCTCGGCGCTGCTGCCGTCGTTCGTGTAGTTCTGGACGCTGACGGTCACGGTGCCGACCTGCGGGCCGGGGTCAAACCCGGTCAACTCCCAATACTCGCCTTTGTCGTATTCCCAGCCCTTGATCTCGGTGCCGGTACTAACGTCGTTGGCAGCGTTGGCCATGCTCTTGAGCGCTTCTCTGCGTGCCACAGCGACCTGCTCGACCGTCTTCGCGCTGTCGATTGCAGCCAGACCCTTGTTGTACGCGTCAAGGATCGCCTTGTACTGGTTGTGATCTTCGCCGTAGCCGTCGAGCGCGGTCTTGAGCGCGGTTTTCGCGCTGTCCTTTGCAGCAGCGATCTCGCTCTCGGAGCCGCCGACGGGAACCCATGTGACAGTCGCTGTCACATTGTCATACGGCATGGTGAAGCACTTGAAGCTCCGGAGGATACGGCTGGCCTTGACGTCCGTGCCGTAGTCCGACCAGTCAAAGGTATCAAGGCTTCGGTCGGCGATGTCTTCCTCGGCGAGACCGGAGAACGTGATGCCGCGAAGCTCGTACTCGTTGTCATTGACGTAGAAGTGCGGAACCTCGGTGGTGTTCGTGCCCTTGACCCAGTGATCCTCGATGCGCCACTGCGCGCCGGTGTCGGTGATGGCGTAGTTGTTGCCCGGAACGAGATACGGGAACTTGGTCTTCACGTTCGCGTCCGTCACGTCCTTGCCGTCCTTGTCGCTCTTGCGCGCGCCGCGAATCTGGAAGTAGGTGGCGTAGGTCGGGTTGGAGCAGAAGTACACGCCGCTTCCGACGGGCACAGTCGTTACCTGCGTGTAGTTGACCTTCGTCTGGCCCGCGTCCACCGTGTTGTAGGTAAACAGACCCGCCATCATCGTGCCGCCGGTGGTGCCGTTCGTGCCGTCGACGACGCGGTGCTCTTGCAGCCACTGAATCATGGCTTCCAGACCCGCCTTGTCTTCCTCCGGCACGGCGGAGAGGTCATACTCGACTGTCAGCGTGTACTGCTTCGCGCCGCCCTCGGCAAGTCCTTCGCGCGCGGCAAGAATTGCCTCGTACCGTGTCTTTTCCTTCACGCTCAGCTCGTCGCGCTGATACTGCGTCATCGCGTTGTAGTACGCTTCGAGCTGGTCGATGAGCTGAACCGCCGAGCTGTCGAGCTTCGACAGATCCTCGGGGAATTTCGCCATCTGCGCCCGGAAATTCGCAAGATTGTCCGCGTTCGTTTTCGCGGCCTTGGTCTGGAGCGCTTCGATGCCGGACTTTGCAGTCAGCTGCGCCGCGTAAGCGGAAGCAGCGTCCTTCGCCGCATCGATGCCCTCCATACCGGTCTTGTAGAGCGTTTCAATTGTCTGCCAGTCGGCTTCCGTGAAGCACTCCTTCGGATAGTCCGGATTCTCATACGTTTTCTTGAGCTCTGCCCGCAGATCGTTCTTGATCTTCGTGAGGTCTGCCTGTGATTCATCGACCTCAGCGTAGATCAGGATCGCGCCGCCGTTGACGAACGCTGCGTCGTCGCTGTCGAGATCAAAAACGTTGACCAACTGCCAGCCCGGCTGATAGACGGTCATGGTGAGCGTACCGTCCGCGCCGGTCTTGAGCTTCGTGTCGGTCAGAACCTCGGCGTTGACCACCGTTTTATAGTCGTCCACGATCATGCTGCGGAAGACGTATGCGCCCGCGGTGGGCTTCGCTTCGTCGTCCGTCATGTGGGCGGGCATGGCTGCCTTCGAGGTTGCCGTCAGCGTGAACGGCACACCGACGACCGCCTTGTACGCGCCGGTGGCCTTGTCCTGCGGGAGCGTCGTCGTGAGCGTCTGGTAGCGCACCTTGTCGGTCACGCGGCCAAGCGCCATCGGCCAGAGGTCTTCGCTGATGTTGACCATCGTCGGCATCTGCACGCGCACAACGGTCACTTCGTCGCCGTCGTGGAGCTTAAATGCCCAATACTCGCTGGCTTGCGGGTAGTCCAGATAATACTCGCCTGAAACAGACCAGAAAGCCAGCGTGCCGTTGACGTAGACCATCAGCTGGCTCATGGAGTTGACACGCCAGCGGTTCTCATTCTTGAAGCTGTCCGTCAGAAGATCTCCGATGGTCGTTCCGGTTGGAACAGTCAGCTTCTCGGTACGAGGGATGACACGATGCGCAAGGGCTGGCGGCTGCTTGGCAGCCAGTTCATCGGTCAGCGAAACACGCACGGTGATCTCCGACTTCGGAACGAGACTGAAATACGCCGTGCGGACTTTGTTGAACGCCTGCGACTGGAGCGCGATCTCGTCCGTGCCCATGGTAGTGGTGAACGTGCCGTGCTCCTTCGCAGTGTCCAGCGCTTCCTTGCGCGCTGCTGCGTAGTTCTGCCAGCTCTCGCTGGTGTAGTCGTCCGCGTCCAGCGTGTCGTAGTAGCCCGCGTAGAGCGCGATACCGGCAAGGGCGTTGGCGCTGCCGGGTTCAAGTGTGCTCCAGACACGAGTTTTCAGATTCTTCGCCGCGTCTTGAAGCTCTTTTACCAGCGCGTCCACAGTCTCCTGCGGATGCTTGGCGGAGCTGTTTTCCTCCGTTGCTGTGACGTTTCCTTCCGCGTCCTTCGTGAACAGACTGTCATACAGATTCTGTGCGTCCGTTCTCTTGCGGTAGAACACGGCCCAGCTGTTGGTGGAGTATTCTTTCTCAATGAGGGCACTGTAGCGCAGCAGCGTCTCATGAAGTCCTGTCGGGTTGACTTGAGACGTTGGGATCAGGTTTGCGATAGCTTTGGATAATTCGCTGTTTGGATCGTCCTGATCCAGCGTTTTTGCTGCCGCGTCCACTGCCGACTGTCCGGCACCTTCTAGGTCATACACAGCTTGAGCAGCCGCTACGATTGCCTGCATATCGAGCCAGAATCCTTTTTTGCTCGTTGTTTTGCCATTATAGCGGTCATTCTCCGTGTAATATCCTTCTGTCGGAACAGCGTCCAATGCGGCTTTAAGTCCGTCTTTCTTTACTGTTGTTGTTTGCTCGCTGTATACCAAAAAATCAAGGTAAATACTGGAGTCGTTGCCGTCATTCAGCGGTGCATCAATCCACGCCACATGTTTTCCATACCACTGGTTTGGAAATGTTTCGCTATTATAAAAATAAGTGAAAGCGTCAATTGTAGCAGATGAAGGCTTTGGCGCATTTTCCATGGAAACATGAAGCGCCTTTCCACTTTCCGTTAGTCCATCTGAAATATAATCACAAGGAGCATCCGGATTTGTTGTGTCGGCAAGAAAGACCGCTCCATTAAACGTATAATTACCCGAAATATTGGCTGAAAAGCTTCCGTCCTCGGATGTCACTTTTATAACATAAACTATGTCAGCCATGTCCTCGGTGGACATATCAATTGTGTCCAATAGTTCTGCTCCGGTGAAGCTCAAACCAACGTCATCTGCGCTTAGTGCATAGGCAACTGGCAGGCAGTTAACGAGCATCAGTAATGCTAATAAAAAGCAGAAAAGGGGACGGGCTAAGCCCGTCCCCCTTCGCTGAAGCTGTGTTTGCATTATGCTCTACCTGTTTTTAAGTTAAGCCAAGTAACATAGGGTGCAGCCTCACCATTCTGAACAATGATCTGTACCTTCGTTCCTGCGCTTGTCGGCGTAAAGGTCGCAGAGGTTGTCGCAACACCGTTAATGTAGACATAGCCTGTTCCAGACACATTAACCGTGCACGTGCCGCTCAGCATACCAACAGACTTGATTCCACCATTGGTCGTTGTCACTGTGCTGGTCCCAACAGTAATTGTCGGAGTTGCCGCCGTTTCTGTTGTGCTGCCCGTGCAGGCTGCGACGCCGCAGACCTCAGTGGAAATCTCACCGAAGATGCCGTTCATCTGCGCCATGCCGGTGTAGATGCGGACATACTTGACAGAGGACAGATTGGCCGGAGCACCCTTGGAATCGACTGCCCATGCGATGTCAATCGGGTCGCCGCCGCCGGTGCCTTCGGTCTTGGTGTTGTAGTCGCTGCTGCTGGTGAAGGTCTGGTACGGATTGTAGGCGATGGTGCTGCCGAGCGTCCGGTTCGGATGCACGTCGCAGTAGCCGAAGCCGATCTGATCCGTCTTGCCCGTGCCGGGGTAGTCGGTCAGGAGCGTACCCTTGAAGGTCAGCGTGCTGGTGATGTTGTCGCTGTTCAGCGTTCTGCTGACGAAGGAGAACTCATCGACCTTGGCCATTTCCTTGCGCGTGCCGGAATCGACGAAGTAGTTCGCGTTCAGCGGGAACCAGCTGTGGTTGTGGAAGGTGTTCTTCGTGACCGTGCCGGACGTGGTCGTGCCGTTCACTGTCAGAGCGTAGGGAACATCCGCCAGAGTGCCCTTGTTGCTGGCCGCCGCGGTAATGCCCTTGTCCTCAGACGGGTTGGGGTTCGTGTAGGTGATGGTTGCGCCCTTCGTGCTCTTGGTGTAATACATCGAGCCCGCGATATCGTACCACGTCGTGCCGTCCTTGGAGACCTGGATGCAGCCCGCCTCGGAGTTGTTCCAGAATGCGTTGCCGTAGACGATGAAGTCCGCGCCGTAGGGGTGTGTGGGATCGTCAGCGATCGGGTTCTCGAACTCATAGACGGCATAACCGCCGAAGAAGCCGAGGGAAACGCCGGTCGTAGAGTTGGCCTTGACCGCGCCGTTGCTGTCATAGGCGTCGCCCCAGCCGCCGGTCGTCACGCCTTCGTTGACGAACTGTGCGGGAGCCGGAAGGTAAGCGTAGAGCGCCGTACCAGCCGCCGACGTGCCGCCGTTGGGCTGTGCGCAGCTGATTGTGAGGGTGCCGCCGCTTTTGCTGGTGACCGTCACCGTGGAAGCGGAGGTCGTGGGCAGCGTGACCAGACCATAGGTGGTCGTGGTGCTCTCAGTCTCGCTGTCTTCGCTGTCCGATGCCCATGCGAACGAGCCGCCATTGCTGACAGTGATGCTGCCAACTGCTGTGCGGTCGCTCACGATGAACGAGAAGTTGAACGGATAGTAGCCGTTCGTGGCCGAGCTCTTGAGGGTCGTACCGTCGAAGTACAGACCTTCAATGGTGTAGTCCACCGTGACCGACAACGTCGTGTCGACGGCCTTGGTAGTGACAGGTGTGGTGTCTGCCGCAAAGGCACTTGCGCCCAGCGCAAAGACCATCACAACTGCCAGGAGAATTGCTGTGAACTTTTTCATTCTGTTCATTTCCTCCTAAAAGGTTGGTTCCCGGTTCCATTTTACCCGCGCGTCCGGGAAGTCCCGCGCGGAAACGCACATTCTTTTTCCGCTTCTCCCGTGCACCGAAGAAGCGTTTTTATTTAACGGCTCCCGACTAAGCCGCTAAATGCCTGTTCATGCGCTGCAAATCCAGTATCGTTTCCTGTGCTCCCGCCGGCCCAATGACGCAGACCACGTTTTCAGCTTCCTTGGCGCGCTCTTATCCTCGCGGCGCTTCCCCGGAAGCAGTATGCTTTCCTGCTGCAGCTATTCAGTTGTCGGCGCGTATCGCCTTATTGAGACGGGCGAAGGCCCGGTAGATTTGTTTTAAAATCCCCCGGTTCCGCGTTCCCAATTCGGAACCGGGGATTTCTGCGCGTCAGGGGGTGACGCACTGGCAGCTTGATCTCAGGGGATGAGACACACATCTATCTGCAAATCTGTCCGTTTCAGATCGGCATACAATCGTTCTTGGCTCTCCCTCCGGGAGAGCTGTCGCCGCAGGCGACTGAGAGGGTCTGCTGCCTGTTACCCTCTCCGTCCTCGCTGCGCTCGGCCACCTCTCCCAAAGGGAGAGGCAAGGAGCCGGCTTTTACTTGGCTTTCCGTTCAGCCTTTTCTTGCCGCATTTTTTCTTTGTTCGCAGCCTTCTTCTGCCGCTTTTCCAGTATATCCTGTTCCCGCTGGCGTTCGTATTCCTGCTGGAAGAGCATGGTCTTCTCCAGCGCGGGCGTACTGCGCTTTGCCGCAAGCTCTCTGCTCACGCCGATCGCTTCAAGCGCATTTACCCATCCGCGGAACCGCAGCTCAATAAAATCGCCGCCAATTATTTCTGTCCTGCCGGGGATATGCCGCAGCTCCGCCTGCTGCCGCCGCAAATATGCAGCCAGCTCTTGCGTCGTAGCATTTTGATATTTCAGAACAAACTCGATGTTCCTGTGAGACAGCGCCGTATAGGTGCGTTGGGTCAAAACTTTTTTAAGCGCCGCCATATTTTCCTCATACGTTCTGCTCGGATTCATCGCTGCACCTCCCGTTCAGAAGATGCCGCGTCCTTCGCTGCAAGCCGCCTCAATTCGATCTCGCATAAATCCTGAACGATCTTGCGGTCACGAAAATGTGGCGGGTTTTTGATGTTTGTGGTTTTTCCGGCATAAAAGGAACGGATTGCAGCTTGCCATGAGCCGAAACGGTACTCAATATACTCGCCGCCGATCACCTCGACCATCGCGGGCGGGTGTCCAATGTCCTCCATGCAGGATTTCAAATATGCAGTTAGCTGCTCCAGCGTATCGTGCTGGTGCTCGATGATGAATTGCACATTTTTGTACGCAATGACACGCTCAATGCGGCCATAGTTGATCTGGTCCAGATATGCTTGCCGTTGCTGCTCATTCATCGCAGATGATCCTCCTATCGATTTTTACGCAAAAAACAAATCATCCCGCTGACGCGAGATAATCCGATTGCTTCAAAACAAAAAACACCGATTTGCTTCAACTTTAGAAGCAAATCGGAGCCCTGTTCCGAAATACCGATAGGATCATCGTGCTATCTACCCTTTGTTTACCAACTTCTGCACGTAACGAGATCATAAAACAGGCAGCATCTCATGCAGGCGAAGAAAAGCGATTCTCCTGACTTGGACTATGGACGCAGGTCGCGTCCGCGCTCTGTTTCCTACCTTCTCACGGGATTTTCTCCCGCAATGGCGACCTTTCGGCCACATAGCTTGTTGGTGTAACGCTGTCTTTCGTTTCCTCCAAGCTACTTTAGAAACTTGCTCATCCTCACAGTTCCGGGCGAGTAGATTTATTGCTCTTTCATTGCAGACTATAAGACGAGAGATAACCTGCAATTACAATTCTTCGTTGGCAAACATATTAAATTGTCAAAATTCTGCCATTCTTCGTATATGCTGGCATAGTTGTGACGCCCTGCCTGCACATACAAAACATGACGGTTTCGGCTTCATAAAGTTCTGCAAATTTACGAAGTCTCAAAAACGCAATAATCTTCTGTTTCTGACACCATTATACAATAGCACAGCAAAAAGTCAATGCGGTTCGGTATCAAAATATTGATTATTTGCGTCGTTTCCGCAAAGATCAATCGGTATCAGACGATGCAGAATACTTTTTGCAAGTAGCGTGTCTGTATGCCGTTTCCTGATCTCAACGCCGAAGACAGAAAGCAGCATCCGCTGCTTTCAGATGTGTCCAGAAGTCCTAGCTGAGCTGGCTGGACTGATTGCTATTTTGGACACGCTCTATGATACGCCCAGTCCGACAATTGACGGCTACACAGATTTTATCTTTCGGAACCGCTATGGAGATCTGTTGAATCCCCACAGCTTGAATCGTGCGATTGAGCGGATCATCCGAGACTACAACGCGGAGGAATTGAAGCTTGCCGAAGAGGATCAGCGATCGCCTCTATTGCTTCCACACTTCTCCGTTCACAGTCTGCGGCATACGTTCTGCACGCGGATGTTTGAGGTCGAGTCCAATCACAAGGCGATCCAAACAATTATGGGACACGCCGAGATCAGTACGACTCTGGATATTTATACGCATATCACAGAGGACACCCTCAAAAATTCGGTACAAAACATGAGTGCAAAAATCAAACTTTTCGGATAAGAAAAACTGGAATGCACAGGGCATCTGTGCATTCCAGCTTCATATTGTGTCATATTGAATTCCGAAAGTGTGTCAAAAACGTGTCAGATTGGGAATTTAATACATTTTGGCACCTGCGGGGATGTGCGGATCGAGCATCAGAAGATGCAGCTTTTCTTCGCCGTTTTCGTGGTGGACAGCGGAAATAAGCATACCCTCAGACGCAATTCCCATCATGGGTCTTGGCGGCAGATTTGTGATGGCGACGCACGTTTTTCCGACCAATTCTTCCGGTTCGTAGTATTCGTGGATACCGGAAAGAATGACTCTGTCGGTGCCGGTTCCGTCATCCAGCACGAATTTCAGGAGTTTTTTGGACTTCTTGACCGCTTCGCAGGCTTTGACCTTCACGGCGCGGAAGTCGGACTTGGAGAACGTCTCGAAGTCCACATAGTCCTTGAACAGCGGCTCAATTTCGACCTTGGAGAAGTCGATCGGCTCGTCCTTGACCTCGATCTCGACCGCGCCCGTCGCGCCGCCGATGATACCGGCTTCCTCCGGTTTTTTCGTCTTGGGAACGTCCAGCGGCTTCATCGTCGGGAACAGGATGACGTCGCGGATGGTGTCTGCGCCGGTGAAGAGCATGACGGCGCGGTCGATGCCCATGCCCATGCCGCCCGTGG
>ENA-ORTW01004579-ORTW01004579.1-human-gut-metagenome-genome-assembly--contig:-NODE-4579-length-10740-cov-2.285353_pt1 | contig 10740 bp, 7 predicted proteins | sample MGYA00242072_ERZ509193 | MGnify/ENA primary metagenome ERZ509193 (study PRJEB26280, sample SAMEA2338813) | human gut metagenome | biome: human gut; feature: human-associated habitat; material: faeces...
AGGACCCGAAAACTGAGGTCGAGGTAAATCTACCGGAGCAAACGATCACGAACAAGGCTACGGGCAAAAGCGAGCATTTCGAGATCAACGCCTATAAAAAGGATTGCCTGATCAACGGATTGGACGATATCGACTATTTACTGGCAAATAAATCAAAGATAGAAGCCTTCGAGGCAGCACGCTGATTATGATAGAAATAATGGATACAACCCTCAGAGATGGGGAGCAAACTTCGGGCGTCTCCTTCGCTGCTCACGAGAAGCTTAGCATAGCGCAAGTGCTGCTGACTTAGGCGTGAACCGGGTGGAGATCGCCTCCGCCCGTGTGTCGGACGGAGAGTTTGAGGCCGTGAAGCGTGTAGCCGCTTGGGCCGCCCGTTCCGGAAACCTAGACAAATTGGAGGTCTTGGGTTTCGTGGATGGTACGGTCTCTCTCGACTGGATTGAATCCGCAGGTTGCCGTGTCGTGAACTTGCTTTGCAAGGGCTCTTATAAGCATGTCACCGAACAGCTTCGAAAGACTCCCGAGCAACACGTTGACGATATTCGTACGGTCGTATTGGAAGCGGCGAGACGGAAGATCGACGTGAATATCTATTTGGAGGACTGGTCGAACGGTATCAAGCATTCCCCGGATTACGTATTCTTGGTAATCGATGCGTTGAAAGGACTTCCGATCTGCCGTTTCATGCTCCCGGATACCTTGGGAGTCTTGAATCCCGGAAATACCTACGAGTATTGCAAGATGATGGTGGACCGTTACCCTGATTTACGGTTTGACTTCCATGCGCATAACGACTATGATCTTGCCGTAGCGAATGTATATTCCGCCATCCGTGCGGGTATCAAGGGAATCCATACGACCGTGAACGGTTTGGGAGAGCGTGCGGGTAATGCTCCATTGAGCAGCGTCCTTGCCGTCATCAAGGATCAGTTGGGAGAGGAGACGAACTTGAGGGAGGAAAAGATAAACAAGGCCAGTCGTTTGGTCGAGACCTATTCGGGGGTGCATATCCCGCCCAATAAGCCGATTATCGGAGAGCATGTGTTTACGCAATGCGCCGGTGTCCATGCGGACGGTGATAGCAAGAACAACCTGTATTGCAACGACCTGCTTCCTGAGCGTTTCGGACGGGTTCGCGAGTATGCCTTGGGCAAGACCTCCGGAAAAGCGAATATCCGCAAGAATCTGGAAGCGCTCGGTATCGACATGGATGAGGGCTCGATGCGTAAGGTTACGGAACGGATCATTGAGTTAGGGGATAAGAAAGAAATGGTTACCCCGGAGGATCTTCCTTATATTATCAGCGATGTGCTTCATCATGATAATGCGCTGGAGGATCAGAAAATACGGATCTTGAACTATTCCTTATCCTTGGCCCAAGGGCTGAAACCGGTGGCTACCTTGAAGATCGAGATCAATGGCGAGGCTTACGAGGAATCGGCTTCCGGTGATGGCCAATACGACGCTTTCGTTCGTGCCCTACGCCGGATTTATTCCCGTTTGAACCGCCCGTTCCCGATGTTGACGAACTATTCGGTATCCATCCCGCCGGGAGGACGTACGGATGCGTTCGTGCAGACGGTCATCAGCTGGAATTATGCCGGGGTCGATTTCAAGACTCGTGGTCTGGACGCTGATCAGACTGAGGCGGCGATCAAGGCGACATTGAAGATGCTGAACAAGATAGAGGATTAATAATTAAAAAGGTAAAGGGTATGAAAAAGTTGACTATCGCGCTTGTAGCGCACGACAATCGTAAGGCGGAAATGGTAGAATGGGCGGTACATAACGCTGAGTTCTTGTCTCACCACCATATTGTTTGTACGGGTACGACCGGAAATTTGGTTCGTAAAGCTCTCGAGGAAAAAGGGGTGAACGCGGATATTGCTTGCATGCATTCCGGTCCGATGGGAGGCGATGCTGAGATTGCCGCTATGGTTGTCCGTAAGGAGATCGATTTGGCGGTCTTTTTGATAGACGACTTGAATCCGCAACCGCACGAGGCCGACATCCAGATGTTGCTTCGCCAGTGCCGTGTTCATAACGTACCTATCGCTTGTAACCGTTATAGCGCCGACTTGATGATTACAAGTACCCTGTGGGATGATGACACGTATTTCCCCACGGAGCCTAAGTATGTACATTTTAACAGAGAATAATAACAAACATTTACGATGAAACTGAATATAGCAGTACTTCCCGGAGACGGGATCGGACCAGAGATTTCCGTGCAAGGCGTGGAAGTAATGAGTGCCGTTTGTGAGAAATTCGGACATGAGGTTCACTATGAGTATGCCCTTTGTGGCGCTGACGCGATCGATAAGGTAGGCGATCCTTTCCCGGAGGAGACCTATCGGATTTGTAAGGATGCCGACGCTGTTCTTTTCTCGGCCGTGGGCGATCCTAAGTTTGATAATGATCCGACAGCGAAAGTACGTCCGGAGCAAGGTCTTTTGGCGATGCGTAAGAAGTTGGGCCTGTTCGCTAATATCCGTCCGGTGCAGACCTTCAAATGCCTATTGCATAAATCGCCGTTGCGTGCCGAATTGGTGGATGGCGCGGATTTCTTATGTATCCGTGAGTTGACCGGTGGTATGTATTTCGGTGAGAAATATCAAGACAACGATAAGGCATACGATACGAATATGTATACCCGCCCGGAAATCGAGCGTATCTTGAAAGTGGGCTTCGAGTATGCGATGAAACGGAATAAGCACCTGACGGTTGTTGACAAGGCGAACGTACTTGCCTCTTCCCGTCTATGGCGCCAGATCGCTCAAGAGATGGCTCCTAGCTATCCGGAAGTAACGACAGACTATATGTATGTGGACAACGCCGCTATGCGTATGATCCAAGAGCCGAAATTCTTCGACGTGATGGTAACCGAGAATACGTTTGGTGATATCTTGACGGATGAGGGTTCTTGCATCAGCGGCTATATGGGCTTGCTGCCTTCCGCTTCTACCGGAGAGAGCACACCGGTTTTCGAGCCGATTCATGGCTCTTGGCCGCAGGCGAAAGGGCTGAATATTGCGAACCCCTTGGCGCAAATTCTTTCAGTAGCGATGTTATTCGAGTATTTCGACCTCAAAGAAGAGGGAGCCTTGATCCGTGAAGCCGTAGACGCTTCCCTCGATGCGAATGTCCGTACGCCGGAAATCCAAGTGGAAGGTGGAGCGAAATATGGAACGAAAGAAGTGGGTAGTTGGGTTGTCAATTATATCACGGAAAAGTAGTATAAATGGGCCGATTTCGCACCAGTAGTGGCGCAGGCTCACACGTATAGTGGCATCGGCTCACGCAAGTAGTGGCGTAGGCCAATACCACTACTCGCGTGAGCCGATGCCACTATACGTATAAAAACAGCCTTAACGAGCCATCTTCATCAACTCGTCGATAGTCGTTTTATCATATCCCATATCCTCAGCTTTCTTGAAGTCTAAGGCGGCCGATGCCTTCTCATATTGGGCGAGTTTTACTTTGCCTCGCAATACATATAAAGCGGCTGTCGGGGTACTTTCCACGAAAATGCGATTGATATCGGCCATAGCCCGGGCGTTCTTGCCCATCATGAAGTATAGATCGGCACGGCCCTCGTATAAGATCCATTCGCAGGGCATCTCGTTGATCAAGTAATTAAAGATGCGTTCGCTCTCATCGTAATTCCCCCGTAGCTTCTCGAGAATCGCGTGTCCCAGACGTCCTTTCACGGATTTCTCGTTTACTTCCAGTATCTTATCGAAATCCTGCTCGGCCAACAGATAGTTCTTATGTTGCAAATGAAGCATCGCCCTGCAATATAACGCCTCTTGATGATGGGGGTTCAAGATTAACAGGGCATTGTAATCGTTCGTCGCTTTTTCGATCTCACCCATTTCCGTATATAAGCCGGCACGATTTTCCAGTATGGCCTCATTATTCGGATGGCGGCTTAGGGCGGCGGTATAGGAGAGAAGGGCATCTTCCAGTTTCCCTTGTCTACGCTGTATCGTCCCGAGATTCATGAGCAAGGCATAGTTATTGGGGTTGCCCGGTTCAAGGCGCATGGCGGCTCGTAGGCTCTCTTCGGCGGAGACTAAGTCGTTCTTGTCCAAGAAGTCAAAACTTTTCTCGACAAACTTCTCGTATGTCTGAGCGTGGCCATAGCCTATTGAAAGGAAAAGGGCGGCGAGTATCGCAAGGATTTTCATGCTGTCGTATTTAACGTGTTATTTGATTGATGCAAAGCTACGTAATTATTTCATGGTTTTACCAGATTAAAAAAACTTTATACCTTTGCTACATTTCATAATATTTTTGGAAGATCAGATTGTTATATAATTAATAGATTAACTAAAATAGAAGAGATATGGTATTATTAGCAGCTGCAGAAGCGAGTTCTAAATTAGAGGAAGCTATCAGATCCTTGGTTGAGCATGGCTCCCAATTGGGTTTTACGATTATTAAAGCCCTTATTGTCTTTTTGGTGGGACGATTGGTTATAAACTTACTAAATAAACTGGTTCGGAAGATATTGAGCAAACGGGATATCGATCCTTCTGTCAAGACTTTTGTGGGTAGTTTGGTGAATGTCAGTTTAACCATTTTATTGATTATTTCAGTCGTAGGGGCGTTAGGCGTTCAAACTACGTCGTTTGCCGCCTTGTTGGCTTCCGCCGGTGTCGCTGTCGGTATGGCATTGAGCGGTAACCTGTCAAACTTTGCCGGTGGATTGATCATCCTTCTTTTCAAGCCTTATAAGGTGGGTGATTATATTGAGGCGCAGGGCGTTGGCGGTACCGTGAAAGAGGTCCAGATGTTCCATACCGTATTAGGTACGGTTGATAATAAGGTCATTTATATACCGAACGGCTCTTTGAGCAGTGGCGTTGTGACTAATTTCAGTAACCAGACGACTCGCCGTGTAGACTGGACCTTTGGCGTGGAATACGGCAGCGATTATGAGAAAGTAAAGCAAGTGATAGAGTCTGTATTAGCGAAGGATTCCCGCATCTTGTCCGAGCCGGCCGCTCCGTTTATCGCCTTGACAGCCTTGGCGGACAGCAGCGTAAACGTGGTGGTACGTGTTTGGGTAAATAGTTCAGACTATTGGGGCGTGTATTTCGATATTAACAAGAATATCTACGCGACCTTCAATGAGGTAGGTATCGGTTTCCCATTCCCGCAACTAACCGTACACCAAGCGAAGGATTGAAGTTCGTGATAATCTATGACTTGTCCTTAAAAGGAATCTTTTTGTTCAAAAATCTTTGAGTTTCGTTAGATGAGCGGTTATTTTATAGATGGTTGAACAAAAAGATTTATCTTTGTGAATCGCAAATTAGAGATTAGACACAGAGTGTATATGATATTACGGAACTTTATTTTATTACTTTAGTATTTTTATTTGATTATATTTAAGTAGAATGATTTAAGGCTCATCCTTATATAGATTAAGGGTGGGCCTCGTTTTTTATAGTAGTGTGTAGAGATTCCACACTCTCGTGGGGAAATTTTCCACATTCCACGGTTTGTTCCACACTTTGGCAACCGAATGATTGATTCTTCGCTTTTGGTTAATTGTCGGATTTACAACTTGTTATTCTCTTGTCGTTTTTTAGGGTGAGTTTTGGCACGGAGATTGCACCCTATACTGCGAATTTATGATGTAAGAGAAAAAAGGTTTAGGTATTTAGGTTTTTAAGGTATGAAAAAGATTGTTTATGGGGCTATTGTCGCTTTATGTGGCTTATTTATTGCCCCTGATGTAGAAGCGCAAGCCGGGATGGCCGGTAGCGCTAAGGAAACAGTGGCACAGGATAAATTTTATCCGATCGAGGTAACTGATATGCCCCAAGTATTGCGTGATGCGGTAAATACTTCCTATGAGGGATGTATGGTGAAATCAGTTGAGGTGTCAAACAATAGCACGTTTGTGAAGTATAAGGTAGTATTACTTTCCAGAAATGGTAAGATATATAAGGTTTATTTCGATGACAGAGGTCATGTCGTAAAAGAACATGCTTATTTCGAGTAAGCCTGTGAAGATATTTATTGAGTAGATTAGATTTCCAGCCGTTTTGCCTGTGAAGGTGGAGCGGTTTTTCTCCAAAATATATAGTTTCATGATATTACTATATAAATACACTGTTTACATTTTTAGTAGTATAGTCGTCCTGTTCGTGAGAATAGGACGATTTTTGTTATAAGACGCTAAATCGATTGTTAATCTCATACCCCCTCAAAACCTTTTCTAAACAACCCCTGTTTAGACTGTGATTAATAAATAAAATCTATTTGATTATGGACAAAAAATGTACTCTTATTGCTGCGGCCCGGATGGTTGCGGGCGTATTCTCGGCTAATGCTCAGTCGAGTACGACCGTACCGGAGGCTCAGTGGAAAGCCGGTAACTATTATTATTTAAAGACAGGTTCTTCCGTTTTGTCTTTAAGTGGTGAGAAAGCCGACTCAGTAATTGTTAAAACTTTGGCGTCAGACGCTACCAAAGCCGCTATTGATTCTGCCTTGTGGCAAATCACGAATGCGGGCACGACTCCTGCTGGTCCTGTGTATCAATTCAAGAACAAGAAGACACAGGCCGTTTTGTCGTTTGCGGCTTCATCTACGGCAAAGCCTGTTATCACATCGGGCGTGAATCAGTGGACATTCTCTGACGCTGCCGGTGGTAGCGCTATTCAGGCTTATTACGGAAACAATCAAATCTTGGCGTTGGATGTAGCTGGGACAGACTTGAGCTTAGGTTCTTCTGCTTCTTCTACGAAATTTACCGTAGAGGCTCCTAGCGACGCTATGTATTTGAGCGCAAGTGAGCTGGGGGATGGTTTCCAAGTCTTTCAATTGACGTTTGGAGGAAATTATCAAGGAAATATCTTCGAGGGTAAGAACTTGATAGCGAAGAATACGGCGGCCCCCGCTACAGGCGCTATTGCGAACGCTAAATATGTGACCTTGCAGATCCAAGGTGACCAAGTATTTAGTGATGGTAAAGCAAAATACTTAGGTGTCGATACATTGAAGAATGTGATCGCCGGTGCTACCGGTGTATATGGGGCTAAGTTTACGGCTGACTCCACCTATGACGCTAGTGGCTTGCATACACTGGGTAACGCTGATTTCCAGAAATTCTATTTCACGATCAACTTGAAGAACGATGCTTTGGCTATGTATGCCGCTGCCGCTCCGACCGTGAACGCAAGTCCGATGACCTCCGTTCCGAACGTACGTGTCGTATATGCCAGCGTGATCGAGACGAAAGCCTTGACCGTATCTGACTTGCAGTCCGGCTCTACTCAACCTGCTCAAGGAGCCGCTCCTGTTATTACCGTAACGAAGGGAACTCCTTCTACGATCGCTACAGGTACAGGCGTATACTTCTTGAAGAGCGCGAGCAAGGGCGATAAGGGCGGACAATACGCTGTCGCTTACGATAAGAGTGCCGCTTCCGATAAATTGGTAACTGCGGCAGGTTTCAAACCTTCTATTTATCAACCGAAGGGACAGTGGTATATCAAGGAAAACAACGGAATGTATTCGGTTGTAGACCGTAATACGAATACGACTATTATCTCTAACGAGGAGATCTTCGCCGTTCAAGGTATGGCCAATACCTATACATTTGGGGGTAGCACCGATTCTATTACGGTGGAATATCAAGCGAATGTGGATTTAAAGGATAAGTTCTTGGGTACTCGTCACTTCTCTGCGGAGGAACTCGCCGATAATGGCTATGTATTGAACTTAATCTCCGGTACTCCGGGCGTAGACGATCTGTATGCGTTTACTTCTGATTCCGTATTGATGATTAAATCTGGTGACGCAGCGAACGCAGCCGCTCTTCGTATCGTGGTTAGCCAAGATTCCGTACAAAATGTAACGGATGGTTTAGGTGCCCGTGCTTTAGGTGATACCTTGTATCATGCGACTTATATGTTGAAAGAACGTTTCAGCAATGATTTGGTTGCCAGCGAGAATGGCGGACCGTTGAAATTATCTGATTATACCGCTCCGTTGGAATTCGTATTCAATACGGCTACGACCGGTGGCAAATACCAGATGGCTACAAGGGTAGGTGCGACCACTCAATATGTCTTTATGAACGTGAATACGGCGAACCTGATCCTTTCCGATAAGGTTAACTACTTCGACTTTGTCGCTGTAGAGGCTCCAGAGTACGCTTCTATCGACAATTCTCACAAGCGTTTCGGTACGAATGGTAAGTTCTTGACGATGAATCCGCTGAATTTCTTCGCCGAAGTGAAGAACGAAGGCCAAGATATCTTGAAGTCAACTTATGAGACTGACAACTTCTCTTTGTGGGTTCAAGAAGCCGATACCGTGATCGCTGGTAAACCGTTGTATTTCATCACGACATCGATCTATACGCCGGAGACAACTACCAAAGCTGTTTCTCCTCGCTACTATATGGTATCCTTGCGGGATTCTAACGAGACATTCGTTAGCAATGGCGCTACTTACTACCGTATAGGCTTCAGCGATAAAGCGAATATCGTTCCGTCTTTGGATAACAACGCTTTGTTCGCCTTCAAGACAACTCAGGATGGTGGTTACTTATTGGAGAACCAGAAAGAGCTGAATCGCACCGTGGCCGCGGGCGAGTTGAAGACTCCTTATGTAGGTGTGGTAAACAATGTTGTGGTAATGTCTAATGTTGGCGTTCCATTCACGATCGAGAATGCTCCGACCCCGGTTTCCAACGAACAATTGGAAGAGGTTGCCAGCTTCACGGTAATCGCTGGCGAGGCTAGCGTTACGGTCTTGAACGCGGCAGGCAAGACGGTTACATTGTCTAACATCTTAGGTCAGACCACCGCTTCCGCTATCGCTTCTTCAGATAACTTCGTGATGCCGGCATCGAAAGGTATCGTGGTAGTTTCCGTTGATGGCGAGACCGCCCAGAAGGTCGTCGTTAAATGATGAATAACTGATAGTGGATATCAGTCTGTATACTAACGCCGGGATTCCTACTGTATGGTAGGGGTCCCGGTGCTTTGTTTATAGGTAGGCCATTTGTATGGAGGGATTCTACTCCTCCAGTTTATTCTTTAGATAAGCGATCTTCTTCTCTGATTTCTCTTTCAAGGTGTTCATGCTCTTGATATCGCTTAATACGGTGGCGAGGTTGAAGGTGTTGACGATCGCTTTCTTGTCGGCGTCCGCCATATATATAATGTAAGGCTTGCCTCCTGTGTATTCCACCTTGATCCGCTCTTTCTCGTTATCGTAGATGAACTTGACGGCATCGACGCAGTGCTCCCCCTTGTAGGTCACTACCTCCGTGGTGCTTCCCATATCCTTGAAGCGGTAATTCAGTCCGCCGTCGTACGGGATGGAAGCGGTCTCGGCGAATTGGCCGTCTTTCAGGCTCAGCTTGATTCCCGTATGCTCGATGGGGCGTCCGCCGTAATATACGCTGGCCAGATACATCTCGCCCTCCTCGTTCACGCCGCAACGTACGTAACAACGTTGCACGTTGCGCTCGATCGTCTGCTGTTTCCAGATATAATTGCCGATTTCCTCGTAAACGGAATCCTTCTCGAAAGCGAAGCCTTTCTTCAATCCCTCTACTTCCTCCAGCTTGATCGGGAGTAAGCTGTCGCAGAAAGCGATGTTTCGCTCCGCCTCCTTTACTTCTACTTGGCGCATAAGCGTTAATCCCTGCTTCAGTACCTTTACTTCCTTGGGATAGAGCGCCCGGATACTGTCTATCTCGTTCTTCGCCCCGAAAAACTCGTTATTCTCGTACATGGCCCGGGCCTTGTCCAAACGGGCCTGAGCCGCTTTCTCGTCTCCGTTACAGCCCGTTAAAATGGCGGCAATGAGCGTTATACAGATCGCTAACTTTTTCATATCTTTCTCGTTCAATGTATTTGATACCGCAAAAGTACATGAAATTTGATTATCTTTGCGCTCTTTATTGGATTCCCGCAGCTCCGGCTCGTATGAATCGCTCAGCATTTCCGCCATTTTGCCGATTTCCGGATGATTGGCGTAATAATTGTCGTCCCCGGGCTTGACACTGCGAACCAAACTGGTGTCATAAAAAGGCTTGTCTTCCAGCGGCACATAATTCTGGTCAACCCGCCAGAATTCCATTTTTCCCTCCGGCGGAACGGAAGCGTCCGGTTGCAGCGGATTGGCAAAAATCTTTTTGACGGCAATCCAGCTGAAAGGCTCTTTCGCCCCGGCGGCGGCATTTTCGGCAACGCCCGGCGCCACCTTGACTTCATCCATATTCAGCGCCTGCACCGTCTTGGCGCCGTTCTGACGGGCAACCCGCGCGGTAAAAGCACACTGCTCAGGGTTGCCGTGAATGGGAATATAAACCGCATCCGGCGCAAACTTCTGATTTTCCTTAACCAGCTTGGCAAATTCCTCAGTATTGAGGTGCCCGGAATTCTGCATGACGACTTCTTCAAAATTTGCCACTTTCCGGCTGCCCGGACTCATAATGACCTTGGCGCCCTTGGCCGCCATCATCTGCAACATGGCCGGGCCTGTTTCGCCGTCGATTTCATCAATAATGCGCTGTCTGGCCAAAATCATGGTGTCGGGCGTAATGCCGAAATCGCGGTGCAACCCGAGTGCAAATTTGGTAGCCGCCGCCATGGGAATGTTGTAAACATCGCCGCCGCGGTTCTCCTGATATTCTTTCAGCCCCTGCGCAAAAGCACCGGTGCAAACGATATATTTTTTACTGATTTTCTTGTCATCCAG
>ENA-ORTW01004598-ORTW01004598.1-human-gut-metagenome-genome-assembly--contig:-NODE-4598-length-10703-cov-2.421863_pt1 | contig 10703 bp, 10 predicted proteins | sample MGYA00242072_ERZ509193 | MGnify/ENA primary metagenome ERZ509193 (study PRJEB26280, sample SAMEA2338813) | human gut metagenome | biome: human gut; feature: human-associated habitat; material: faeces...
GGCTACTACAAAGGCAGAGAGATCATCAAAAAAGACTAATTGCGTCTTTTTTGGACTGGATGTTTTTGAACATGAAGGGCAGAGGGGAAGGTCTTTCCCTTCCTGCCCTCTTTTTTATGCTGCAAACCAAGCGGACAGGAGGCGGTGCGGATGGCAGTCAGAATCACCAGCGTTGAACCGGGCAGTCCGGCAAGACGGGCAAGGATACACAAGGGAGATACCTTGATCAGCATCAACGGAAACGCAATCACCGATGTACTCGATTACCGGTTTTATATGACCGACGAGCATCTGGAAATCCTGCTGTGTGATCAGGAAAAGAAGCTGCGCACAGTCGTGGTGGAAAAAGATGAGTACGACGATTTGGGACTGGAGTTTGAAACCTATCTGATGGACCGTCAGATGGGCTGCAAAAACGCCTGCATCTTCTGCTTTGTCGACCAGACACCGCCGGGGATGCGCAAGAGCCTTTACTTTAAGGACGACGATACCCGGATGTCCTTTCTGTTTGGCAACTACACCACCCTCACCAACCTCAAGGAGGGTGACATTCAGCGGATTATCAAAATGCATATCAGTCCCATCAATATCTCCATCCAGACGATGAATCCTGCGCTGCGGGTGCAGATGATGAAGAATCCGTTTGCAGGGGAATCGCTCAAATTTGTGCGGATGCTCACCGAGGGCGGAATCAAAATCAACACCCAGATCGTGCTGTGTCCCGGCTACAACGATGGGGAGCAGCTGGAATACAGCCTTTCTGAGCTGGCAAAACTGGGACCGAACGTGCAGAGCATCGCGGTGGTTCCGGTCGGCTTGACCCGCTATCGGGAAAAACTGACGCCGCTGCGTGGCTTTTTTCCACAGGAGGCGGTGGAAGTTGTTAAAACGATGGAGCGCTGGGGAGAATATTTCTGCAAGGAGTATGGCACCCGCACCGCTTACGCCTCGGATGAGTTTTACATCCTTGCCAGAAAGGATTTTCCGCCGTATGAATTTTATGAGGACTTTGCCCAGTTGGAAAACGGCGTGGGCATGATGACACTGATGCAGCACGATTTTACACAGGCGCTCAAGGAGGCGCAGCTCGAGCAATCCCCTGCCGCGCACCGCTGTACCATTGCCACCGGTCAGCTGGCTTACCCGATGATGCAGAACTTTGCTGAGCGGGTGCAGCAGGCATTTCCACAGGTGCAAGTGCAGGTCAAAAAAATCCGCAACGATTTTTGGGGACCCACCATCACAGTGGCAGGGCTGATCACCGGTCAGGACCTGCTGGCGCAGCTGGAAGGGCTGGATTTGGGCAGCGAGCTGCTGATTCCTGCCAATATGCTGCGGCATGAGCAGGACCGTTTCCTGGATGACCTGACCCTCGAGCAGGTGCAGGAGACTTTGGGCGTGCCGGTGCTTCCGGTGGAAAACGATGCTTTTGAGCTGCTGGCAAGGATGCTGGGCAGCCGGTAAGAAAGAGAACGAAAAAATAACGATTCTACTAGAAAGTGAGGTCAGGATATGGCAGTCAGACCAATCGTTGCAGTGGTGGGTCGCCCAAATGTGGGAAAATCCACCCTGTTCAATAAGCTGATCGGGCAGCGGCTCTCCATCGTGGAGGATACCCCGGGAGTGACCCGCGACCGAATCTATTCAGCCTGCGAATGGCGTAACCATGAGATTATGCTGGTCGATACCGGCGGTATCGAGCCTTATTCGGATGATATTATCATTTCGCAGATGCGCCGTCAGGCACAGATGGCGATTGAAAGTGCAGAGGTCATTATTCTGGTGGTGGACATGAAGTCCGGCATCACCGCCACCGACCAGGAGGTCGCTGCAATGCTGCAAAAGAGCGGCAAGCCGATTGTACTGTGCGTCAACAAATGCGACGGAGTGGGCGAACCACCGTCTGAATTTTACGAATTTTACAACCTCGGTCTGGGAGAGCCGATTGCGGTGTCCTCCCTGCACGGACATGGCACCGGCGACCTGCTGGATGCCTGCCTGCAATACTTCCCCCCGGAGGACGAGGAGGAAGAGGACAGCGACGTCATTCAGGTGGCCATCATCGGCAAGCCCAATGTGGGCAAGTCCTCCCTCACCAACCGCATTCTGGGCCAGCAGCGGGTCATCGTCAGCAACGTGGCCGGCACCACACGGGACGCCATCGACAGCTACTTTGAAAACGAGACCGGCAAGTATAACTTCATTGACACCGCCGGTATGCGGAAAAAGTCCAAGGTGGACGACAACATCGAAAAATACAGTGTCCTGCGGGCCACCATGGCCATCGAGCGCAGCGATGTGTGCCTCATCATGATCGACGCACAGGATGGTGTCACGGAGCAGGATACCAAGGTGGCGGGTCTGGCCCACGAGGCCGGCAAGGCCTGTATCATCGTGGTGAACAAGTGGGATCTGGTGGAAAAGGACGACAAGACCATGGACCGGATGCGGGAGGATATCCGCCGGGACCTGAGCTATATGACCTACGCCCCCATCGTGTTCATCTCCGCCCTGACCGGCCAGCGTGTCACCCGTCTCTTCGAGCTCATCAACTATGTCCGGGAGCAGTCCTCCATGCGGATCACCACCGGGATGCTCAACTCCGTTCTGGCGGATGCACAGACCCGTGTCCAGCCCCCCACGGATAAGGGCCGCCGCCTGAAGATCTATTATATGACGCAGGTGGGCATCCGCCCGCCCCACTTTGTGGTGTTCTGCAACGATAAAAAGCTCTTCCACTTCTCCTATCGCCGGTATCTGGAAAATCAGATCCGCAGCGTGTTCGGGCTGGAGGGTACACCCATCATCATGAGCATCCGTCAGAAGGGAGAAGAAGATGCATAACGTGACTGTAGCCTTCGCCGTACTGCTGGTGATGCTGCTGTCCTACTTCTTCGGCTGCTTCAACGGCTCTTTCATGGTATCCCACTTCATCATCCGGGACGACGTCCGCAAGCACGGCAGCGGCAACGCCGGTCTCACCAATTTCTATCGCACCTACGGCGCCAAATACGCCCTGCTGGTCATCGCCTGCGACATGGGCAAGACCGTGGCGGCGTGCCTGCTGGGCAGCTTCTTCTTCCGCTGTCTGGGTTGGGACGGCACCTTGGGTACGCTTCTGGCGGGCCTCGGCTGTGAACTGGGCCACATCTTCCCGGTGTTCTACGGTCTCCGAGGCGGCAAGGGCATCCTCTCCGGCGGCACGCTGGTGCTGCTGCTGAACTGGCGGGTGGCCGCCGTGGCATGGGCGCTGTTCCTGCTGCTGTGGCTCACCACCCGATACGTCTCGCTGGCCTCCATCACCGCCACCTGCAGCGCCCCCATTACCGTGTACTTCGTCTATGGCCACAACTGGCTCTACACCGGTCTATGTCTGGCGGTGGCGGCTCTGGTGGTCTGGTGTCATCGGGAAAATATCCAGCGCCTTCTCCACGGAACGGAGAAAAAATTCAAGTGGCACGTCAACCCCACGGAGGGCAAGGATCCGCCTAAATAAGAGAGAGAAAATAAACAGAAAGGAACCAAGCACATGCAACACAACCAAATGCGTCAGGTGGTATTCCCCATTCTGGCGGCCTTTATCTGGGGTACTTCCTTCGTGTCGCAGGATATCTGCGCCGACTCCATGGGGGCCTTCACCTTCAACGGCACCCGTTACTTCATCGCCGTACTGTCTCTGCTGGTGGTGATCGCCGTCATGAACACCACTCGGAAGGACCGGCCCCAGCCCACGGCGGAGGAAAAGAAGGCCTCCCGCAAGCAGCTGTGGCTGGGCGGCCTCTGCTGCGGCACCGCTCTGGCCGTCGCCTCCAACTTCCAGCAGGCGGGTCTGGTGGCCGGCACCGACGCCGGCAAGGCGGGCTTCATCACGGCGCTGTATGTGGTGCTGGTTCCCCTGTTTGGCCTGTTCTTCCGCCGGAAGGTCAGCGGCCCGGTGTGGATCGCCGTGGTGCTGAGCGTGGTATCCCTGTACCTGCTGTGCATCAAGGGCAGCTTCTCTCTGGCCCCCGGCGACCTGCTGGTGCTGGTGTGCGCTGTGTGCTTTGCCGTACACATTCTTCTCATTGACCACTTCACCGCCCGCTGCGACGGCGTGAAGCTCTCCTGCCTGCAGTTCCTGTTCGCCGCTATCTGGTCCACCATTCTGGCCCTGATCTTCGACACCATTGACTTCCACGTCCTTTGGGAGTGCATCCTGCCCCTGCTGTACGTGGGCGTGTTCTCCTGCGGCGTGGGCTACACCCTGCAAATTCTGGCCCAGAAGGATTCCAACCCCACGGTGGTCACCATCCTGCTGAGTCTGGAGAGCGTGTTCGCCGTCATCGCCGGTGCCATCATCCTGCACCAGCAGATGTCCCTGCGGGAGTATATCGGCTGTGCTCTGATGTTCATTGCCGTGGTGCTGGCGCAGGTCCAGTTCCCCGCCAAAAAGGCCAAGCAGCTCCAGTAAGCCCTTTACAAATCGACAAAAGACGCCCTCCGGCATGGCCGGAGGGCGTTTCTCTATTCACTTCTTCCCTTTCAGGGCTTCATGCGGCGCAGCAGCTCCACCAGCATCTTCCAGACCCGCTGCACGGAGGAGATGGACATTTTCTCCCGGAAGGTGTGGATCTCCTTCAGATCCGGTCCGAAGGACACGCAATCCAGCCCCGGCAGCTTGGCGGAGAACAGCCCACACTCCAGACCGGCATGGATGGCCTCCACCTTGGGTTCATAGCCGTACTGATCGGTGAACACCTCCACCATCAGATCCCGCAGCGGAGAATCCGGCAGATAGGCCCAGCCGGGGTACTCCCCACGGGTGGAGGTCTCCCCGCCCAGCTCCGCCGTCAGGCAGGCGATGCGCTGGAGCAGCATCTGCTTCTGGCTCTCCACGCTGCTGCGAACGCTGCTGGACAGATGCACCGCCGTCTCGCCGGTGGTGAGGATGCCCATGTTCAGGGAGGTCTGCACCAGACCGGGGATGTCGGCGCTCATGACCTGTACGCCGTTGGGGTGGCACACCAGCAGGCACACCGCCCGGCGGGTGGACACTGCGTCCATAGGCAGCATGGCCGTCTCGGCAGGCTCCACCGTTACCTCTACGTCGGGATCCGTCACCCGGTACTCCTCCCGCAGGGACTGCGTCATGCGGCGGCAGACCTCGGCGGTGACCTCGGCGTTGGCGGAAATCAGCGCCTGTGCGCCGGTGGGAATGGCGTTGTCCTTCAGACCGCCGCAGACCTCCACCAGTCGCAGCTCCGTCTCCTCCGCCACAGAGGCCAGCACACGGCCCATCAGCTGAACGCCGTTGCCCCGGCCCTTGTCGATCTCCGTACCGGAGTGGCCGCCTACCAGCCCCTGAACGGTAATGCGCTGCACAGGAGCCGCAAAGACCTCCCGCCGCACCGGCAGCACGCAGTCCATCCGAGCGCCTCCGGCGCAGCTGACGGTGAACACGCCCTCGTCCTCAGAGTCAATGTTCAGCATCCGGCGTCCCTTCAGGCCGGACACGTCAATGCCCATGGCCCCGTCCATGCCCGTCTCCTCGTCCACGGTGATGACCGCCTCAATGGGGGGATGGGGCAGGCTCTCGTCGTCCAGCACCGCCAGCGCCATGGCCACGGCGATGCCGTCGTCACCGCCCAGCGTAGTCCCCTTGGCATAGACAAAATCCCCGTCGATGGCCAGATCCAGCCCCTCACGGGTCATGTCCTTGCCACAGTCCGGCGCTTTCTCGCACACCATGTCCATGTGACCCTGCAAAATCACCGGCTCCGCCCCCTCGTACCCGGCGGAGGCGTCCTTAAAGATGATGATGTTGTTCAGCGCATCCTGCTGATACCGCAGGCCCCTCTCCCTGGCAAACTCCGCCAGCCAGTCGCTGACGGCCTTGGTGTTGCCCGAACCACGGGGAATAGCGCTCATCTGCTCAAAAAAGTGAAATACCCGTCCCGGCTCCAGATGCTCCAGAACTGCCATATACATCGCTCCTTTTCTCTGTATGGGATATCGCCTTTAGTATACCCCCTGCCGCCGGATTTGACAAGAGAAAAACTGCCGGGACTCTCCTCCCGGCAGCTTTCACGCTGAAGCATCCATTTTTTTTGCTGCGGGACTCCCGCAGGCGGCACGTCTCTGCGCCGCTTGGTCGGAGATTGCCCCTCGCCGCCTCTTATTCGTCGGCGTTGATGTGGTACAGCCCCGCCACATCCTCCAGCGCCACCGAGAAGGTCACGGCCTGCGCCTCGGTATGCGCCCCCGCTTGGGCCATGATGGCCTGCATCACGGTGTTCTTGTCGCCGGTAGGCACCACCATGAGGATGATCTCCCGCTCCTCGGCAATGGACATTCCAAAGAACTTCCCGGCATCCTCGGCGCCGGTGCTCTTGGCGTGCAGAATGGTGCCGCCGTGGGCTCCTGCGCTGCGGGCGGCCCCCATCACCGTGTCGGTGTAGCCCTGATTGGCAATGGCCACGATCAGCTGATACGCTGCATCCTTCATGCTCTCATCCTCCTTCACTTCCACATCCGGCTCCGCCTCCGGGTTGCCGGTAATCAAATAGTTCATGGCCGTCCGCCCGCCGATGCTGCTCAAAGGCAGGCACATGGCAATGCCGGTGCCGGGGTTGGTCAGGTGCATGGTGCTGACCAATTCCTTCATCAGCACCTCCTTGCACGCCGGCGTCACCACCGACAGCATCACGGACTTCTCCGTGGCCTCCAGACCCAGATAGCTCAGCACCTCATCGCTGGCAGTCCCACGGCCCAGCGCCGTAAACACCACCGGTGCGCCGAAGGCCCGGTAAAAATCCACAAATCGCTTGGAGCCCATCACCCGGTTGGTAATGGTGATCATCAAATACAGTCGCTTCATATGCCCTCCTATGCCAGCTCGATGATCTCCTCCACCTGCCCAACGGCCGGTACAGGAGTGCGCTTGCTGAGCTTACGCTGATAACTGACGCCCAGCAGCTGGATGGTCACCAGCGGCGTCATAGCCACCATGGCCACTACGCCGAAGGCATCCGTCACCACATTGCCCCCCAGCGCATCGCAGGCCCCCATGGCAAAGGGCAGCAGGAACGTGGCCGTCATCGGACCGGAGGCCACGCCGCCGGAGTCGAAAGCGATGGAGGTAAAGATCTTCGGCACCACAAAGGACAGCGCCAGACTCAGCACATAGCCGGGGATCAAAAACCACATGATGGAGATACCCGTCAGCACCCGGATCATGGCCAGCGCCAGCGACACCGACACGCCGATGGAGAGTGCCGCATTCATGGCGCTGGCGGGAATGGCTCCGGCGGTGATCTCCTCCACCTGCCGGTTCAGCACATGGACCGCCGGTTCCGCCGACACGATGAAGTATCCGATGAGCATGGCAATGGGGATCAGCAGCCAGCTGTAGCTCTCATGGGCGGCGATGCTCTCCCCCAGGAAGCTGCCCACGGGCATGAAGCCCACGTTGACACCGGTAAGGAACAGCACCAGCCCGATATAGGTGTACAGCAGGCCAAAGAGCATACTCATGACCTCCCGCCGGTGCATCCGCCGGGTGACCAGCTGGAACAGGACGAAAAACGCCAGAATGGGCGCCAGAGAAAGGAAGATCTCCTTGAAATACTCCGGCAGCGCATGGGTATACGACCGGAACATCTCCGCCGTGTCCTTGGCATCTGGCACGCTCACCGGGGTATAGGAGCTGCCGTCTGGCTGATACAGCAGGCCCAGCAGCAGCACCGTGATGATGGGGCCGATGGAACACAGGGCCACCAGACCGAAGCTGTCGCCCCCGGCGTCCTTATCGTTACGCACAGCACTGACGCCCACGCCCAGCGCCATGATAAAGGGTACCGTCATGGGGCCGGTGGTGACGCCGCCGGAGTCGAAGGCGACGGCCCAGAAGTCCGGGGACACGAAGCCCGCCAGCACGAACACGATGGCATAAAACCCGATCAGCAGATACGACAGCTGGATGGCAAACAGGATACGCAGCAGGGCGATCACCAGAAAAACCCCCACACCCAGCGCCACAGACCAGATGATGACCCGATCCGGGATAGACGGCACCTGCCCTGCCAGCACCTGCAGATCCGGCTCCGCCACGGTGATGATGACGCCGATCAAAAAGCTGATGGCCACAATGACCCACACCTTTTTGGACTTGGTGATCTCCTTACCTACCGCCTCACCCAGCGGGATCATGGACATCTCTGAGCCCAAGGTGAACAACCCCATGCCCACGATCAGCAGCAGACTCCCCAGCAAAAACGCCATCATGGCGTTGTTGGAGATAGGGGTGATGGTAAAGCACAGCACCAGCACAATGGCGGTGATGGGCAGCACCGAGGTCAGCGATTCCTTCAGGGGCTTGCGGAAAATGGTCAGCACCTCTCCGGCCTCCCGCCGCTTGCGCCGCAGGCGATCCTGCTGCGCCTGTACGCTCAATGGCTTACGAGACAAATATCTTCCTCCTTTTCCAATTTTCTCCTGACAAAACGAGAGCGCACCTGTCCGTACATTGGGCAGATGCGCCTCGCATCTCTACTTACATTATCATTTTATCATGAAAAGCCCCCTCAGGGCAAGGGGTTTTCCGTAAAGAATCCGTGAACAAATGGCAAGGCTTACTCCTTGTCAGTGTCCGCCGCATCCTGCTTCTTGGCTTTCTCCTCCCGCTCCTTGCGGATATGATCCACCAGCAGCATCACGCCCATCAGCAGGCAGGCGATGCCCAGCACCAGATAGATGGCGCCGCCCCGCTCCAGGATCCCCACCAGCGCAAACAGCACGCCGAGGATAAAGACGATGACCGTGATCTGCTGCCGCTTGCGCCGGTCCCGCTGGCGCTTGATCTCCTGGATCTGTTCGTCGGTGTATTCCGTGTACTTCATTCCTTCTTCTCCTTTTCCGTTATAACTCCTCCCGTGGGCCGGGCCGGTAGCTCTCCTCCATCAGCGCCAAGGTCAGCCCTCCGGCGGACAGCTCCGTCAGCCGCCCCTGCAGGGTCTCCCGCCTCTCCGACGGCAGAGATACCGTCAGCGTCACATCAGCGCCGTAGTCCATATCGTCCAGAATACCGCTCGCTGCGGCGATCTCCAGCTTCACCCGCTCAAACAGCGGATAGGGGCAGCTGAGCCGCACACGGGCCCACAGTCCCATGGTGGCCACGCCCGCCGCCGCCAAGGCGTCCCGTGCGCCCTTGGAGTAGGCACGGGTCAGCCCTCCGGCCCCCAGCAGGATACCGCCGAAATACCGGGTCACCACGCACACCGCTCCGGTGACGTTCTCCCGCTGGAATACGTTCAGCATGGGCTGTCCCGCCGTTCCCTGAGGCTCTCCGTCGTCGGAGTAGCGCACCAGATTCGCCCCCAGCAGATAGCACCAGCAGTTGTGCCGTGCGTCATAATACTTCTTCTTCGTCTCCTGGATCCGGGCCTGGGCCTCCTCCTCCGTCTCCACCCGCCACACGTGGCTGATGAACCGGGAGCGCTTCTCCACAAACTCGCTCTCCGCCTCCTGAAAGGGGATACGAAAGCCGTCAGCCATGGCGCACCTCCCACTCCTGCCTCGTAATGGCCTGACACACGCCGGGATGCTCCGTTCCGTCGGGCCACGGCGACGGCGGCGTGTCGCAGACGTGTCGGAAGCCGCACTTCTCCTGCACCCGCCGGGATCGTTCATTCCCCGGAAAATGGGCGCACCACACACGCTCCGCCCCCATCTCCTGAAACTGCCGGCGCAGCATCGCCTCCACAGCCTCCGGGATCAGTCCCTGCCCCCAGTAGGGGCGGGCGATCCAGTAGCCGATCTCCGGCTCACCCCTCCCCTCCGGTATCTCCGTGGGGAATACGCCGATGGCGCCGATGGGGTCGCCGTTCCCGTCCTTTGGCACCACGGCAAAGGTCCCCTCCTCGGACAGCACCGTCCGGATGATGTCCCGGCTGTTTTCCACGGAGGTGTGGGGCGGCCATCCGGCGGCGGGGCCTACCTCCGGGTCGCTGGCCCAGCGGTACAGCGCCTCGGCATCGCTCTCCTGCCACGGCCGCAGCAGCAGCCGTTCCGTCTCCATCATTCCCAGTCCTCCTTCGGCTCCGTCCAGCCCTCGATATAGTCCTTCAGCTGGCCCAGCACCTTGGGGGGACACACCGCCGTCACATCAATGCTCTCCTGATAGGCCACATCCTCCACCTTGGCCTCCCGATAGAGGCTGTCCAGCATCCCCGCCTTGTCATAGGGCAGATGGATCACCACCCGGCGGGTACCCTTGTCCAGCCTCCGGTCGATGGCCTTCATCAGCGCCGGGATGCCCTCCCCGGTCTTGGCGGAGATGGACACGGCGTCCTCCTCATGGCCCCGCTCCCCGGAGAAGGCCACGTCGCACTTGTTGTATACCCGGATGCAGGGGATCTGATCCGCCTTCAGCTCGTGGATCAGGTCCTCCACAATGGCGGCCTGCTGCTGCCACTGGGGATTGGACACGTCGATGACGTGCAGCAGCAGATCGGCGTACTCCAACTCCTCCAGCGTGGCCTTGAAGGCCTCCACCAGCTGGTGGGGCAGCTTGCGGATAAAGCCCACGGTGTCGGAGATCACCACATCCAGCGTATCGCTGACGGTGAGCAGCCGTGTGGTGGTGTCCAGCGTATCAAACAGCCGGTTGTTAGCGGGGATACCCGCCCCGGTGATGGCGTTGAGCAGGGTGGATTTTCCGGCATTGG
>ENA-ORTW01004603-ORTW01004603.1-human-gut-metagenome-genome-assembly--contig:-NODE-4603-length-10694-cov-3.088542_pt1 | contig 10694 bp, 7 predicted proteins | sample MGYA00242072_ERZ509193 | MGnify/ENA primary metagenome ERZ509193 (study PRJEB26280, sample SAMEA2338813) | human gut metagenome | biome: human gut; feature: human-associated habitat; material: faeces...
CTTTGATTCCTGTATCTTTACCGAACAGGATACATCCGATGGTATCCTGACGGATATCCTGAACCATTCCTTTTTCGCCGTTTTCAAAAGTTACGATCTCGCCGTACATCGCATGATCGATTCCATAGATCGTTGCGATTCCGTCACCGACACTGATAACCTTACCGGTTTCCTGTTCCTGACACATGGCATCGTAATTTTCGATTTTCTCTTTCAGAATGGAAATAATTTCTTCTGAGCTGATTGTGCTCATTTCTTTCACCTCCGGATCAATCGTTGTTGCAGCTGACGGACTCTGCCGCGCAGACTCCAGTCAAATTCCCGGTCCCCCACACGAAGAACAAATCCTCCGATCAGGTCCGGCTGCTGTTCAACAGTCATTTCCACGCCATTGACGCCATAGGTTCTCCTGACGAACTGTTCCATCTGAGCTTTCTGATTCTCATCCGGCTCATGGACACAGTACAGCGTAGCGGCCACAATTCCCTTTTCCTTTCTCACACAGGCCCTGTAGCTTTCCAGCATGTCATCGATCTGATCACATCTTCGCCGGTCACTGACTGTCTTTAAAAAGTTGTGTAAGCTCTTCGGGAATATTGTTTCTATAATCTCATGCTTTACCTCTTTGGTAAGAGTCGGATCATTGAGAATTTTCACCAGCTGAGGCGCCGCACACAAAGCCGCTTTCATCTGTTCCACATCTTCTGCGGGAACTCTCAGATCATAAAGCACTTTTCCATAACGATCAGCGGTCTGTGTCATTGGCCTCACCTGCTTTTTTCAAAAATTGTTCATACAGCGCACCGTCACTCTGTGGATCAGTACCTTCCTGCAGGATACGGGATACTGCGGTAAGAGCAAGTCCTGCAACTTCGGACTGCATCTCTTTCATTGCTTTTTCCCGATCCAGTTCCACATCCTTTCTGGCCGCTTCTTTTATCTTTTTCGCCTGTTCATCCGCTTCACCCAGAATACGGTCATATTCCACCTGGGCATTTCCTCTGGCTTTCTCAACCAGCTGGAGAGATTCTTCCTTCGCAGATGCAAGGGCTTCTTCATATTTAACCTTCAGTTCCTTCGCCTGGCTCTCCTGGGCTCTGGCACCTTCCAGACCCTGTTTCACCATCTGCTCTCTCTTATCCATGATCGCAGTTACCGGTTTGATCAGGAACTTTTTCAGTAAAAGGTAGAGAATGATGACGTTGATAATGGTCCAAACCAGATTTAAGTCTATCCGTAACACCCTTTACTCACCTGCCTTTCTCATTTTTCTCATGTTCGGTAATGGTGATTAGCCAAGGAAGAAGATGATCAGCAGACCGATAACGAAACCGTAAATAGCGGTTGCCTCTGCCAGCGCACAGCCCAGCAGCAGCGCCTTGTTGATCGCACCGGCAGCCTCCGGCTGTCTTGCAATCGCCTCTGCCGCCTTGGATGTTGCGATGCCGATACCAAAACCGGCTCCGATGCCTGTCAATACTGCAATACCTGCTCCGATCATAGCGGAACGCTCCTTTCTGTGGCTGCCGAATTCAAGACTGCACCGCACAAGCCCTGTGCGGCATTGTCCTTATGCTCTCTGCAATTTCGGCACTTTTTCCTCTTCTTCGACTTCCATGCCCTCTGCCATGAACAGTGATGTCAGGAATACGAAAACGTATGCCTGGATCAGTCCATCGAACACATCGAAGTACATACTGAACACCATCGGCACGATCAGTCCGCAGACGTGTTCGATCAGCTGCATGACAACGAATGCACCCAGCACATTACCAAACAGTCGCATACACAGCGACAGCGGACGGATCGCAAGCTCCATCACATTCAGCGGCGTCAAAAGCGCCATCGGCTTGGTAAAGGATTTCAAGAAACCCTTGATACCGCCCTGCGCCCGGAATGTGGAGACCTCGATCAGTACGATGCTCATGACTGCGAGCGCCACCGTGACATTGATGTCCTTCGTGGGCGGTTTCATGCCGAAACCGAACATACCGATCATATTGGCGATACCCAGATAGATAATCACCGTGCTGAGGTACGGTACATAGCGCTTTCCGGCTTTGCCCATGTTGCCCACAAAGAAATCGGTGAGCCATGTGACTGCCATTTCCAGGAACGCCTGCCGTTTTCCGGGAACGATCTTGAGATCTCGTGTCAAAATCAGTACCAGCACCATGATGATCGCCATAATGAACCAGGTCATCACAACAGACTCGCTGATGTGGATCGGTCCGAGCAGCGGCACATCAAAGGGACTCTCCCAGAGGATCTTGTTTTGCAGCTGTTCCTGCAGTTCTTCACCCATTGCATCCACCACCTTTTCCTGTTCCGTTTTCCGGCATCTGAAAAAGGAACTTTTCTGCGGAATTCCGCAGGTTTTCCTCTCTTTTCCAATCTGCCGGAAATGCGGAAAATCAACAGTGTGTTTAGCACCGTTTTCTTTATTATAGGACGATTTTTTCAAAAAGTCAATCTATTTTCATGACGATTTCCGCTTGTTTCTTTTCTACTTTTGTTGCACATTTCACAAATCAGCGACACTTTTCAGAAAAATGATAAGTATTCGTCTCCCCGGACTGCCGATTTTTAAGCAGAAACGTATTTTTACAATGTATTTTGCCGGAATTTCCGCCGATTCCAGCAGTTTTCACAAATTTTACTTTGCGAAACCTTTTTTTCTTGTGCCAGCAAAAAAGCGCCGTATCTGCATTCACAGACACGGCGTTTTTTCAGCTTATTTTACATATTACAGGGCAAAGCCCCGCTGTCTTTTTACAGGAAAGTCACCTGTTGTTTAAGCAATATCGTTGTTCGGCAGAGCCACGATCAGACGAACCAGGAACTTCACCAGAATCACAGAGTCGGTGCCGTCCACAGCGCCGTCTGCATTCACGTCTGCATTTGCACGCTGTGCCTCGTTTGCGCTGACCTGTCCGGAAAGTATCTTGTTCAGCAGAACGACGTCGCAGATGTTGATGCTGCCGTCCTGGTTCACATCGCCGAAGATGGTAGCCGGACGAATGTCGTTGGAGATGAATGTGATCGTTGTGGTAGTTGTTGTTGTTGTCGTGGTTGTAGTGGTAGTCGTTGTCGTGGTGGTTGTTGTAGTGGTAGTGGTTGTTGCAGATGTTGTCGTAGTTGTCTCTGTGGTTGCAGTGGTAGGTGCAGGAGTTGTAGTAGTGGATTCCACATTAGTCGTAGAAGTTGTGGTTTCCGGAGTGGTGGTTGTAGATGCAGTAGTTGTCGTGGTAGGCTCCGGTGTGGTAGTGGTAGTGGTAGTGGTGGTGGTAGTCGTTGTTGTAGTTGTAGTAGTGGTAGTTGTGGTTGCAGATGTTGTCGTGGTGGTGGTTGCGGATGTTGTCGTAGTTGTCGGCTGTTCGCTTGTGGTAGTTACGATCGGACCTTCGTGACCAGTACCGGAAATGGTGAATACTACCTTGACTTCCTGGGTAATGGTTGTCTTGCCCGGCAGATCCTTGATCTTGGTGGACCAGTCATCGTGCAGGTACAGACGTGTTACGCCGGCAGAGCCTTCTTCATAGTAGCGTGTGTTGATGGACTTTGCGCCAACGGTGTAATCTGCCAGCTTTTCGCCGTCGATCCATACTTCATCCAGAGAAACCTTGAGGTCTTCGAATGTATCAGTGGTGAAGTTTTCGGTTTCGCCGTCCGGAGCGATCACAACTGCCAGGAACTGTACGGTATTCGTACCGCCGCCTCCGGTAACATCCCAGGAAACGGTATAAGTGCCGTCGCCGGTGATGGGTGTGATTGCTGCGCCTTCGTTTTCGCCGGCAGTCCAGTTCTGATCTGCGCCCAGTCCGCCGATGAAGTATGCCTTACCGATTGCGTCACCCTCCGGTACACTGGATGTGACAGTGGTAGTGGAGGTTTCAGAAGTGGTTGTTGCGGTGGTGGTCTGTGTGGTCTCGGTGGTCTGGCCCGGATTGTCGTCTACATAGAAGTAGTCATCGAAGATCACGGTAACAGAGCTCATATCGACGGTCACCTTGTCACCGGTTGCGCCGGACCATGTCCACCAGTTCTGGAGCTTCAGATAATCCATCTCCAGAGTACCAGTCACACTGCTGGTAACATTGCCGTCGTCGTCCTTTTCCAGAACATATTCGTGAGAACCTGTGGGAACATCAAAGGTAGAAGTGGTTTCCTTCGGTCCGATGCTGTTGTCCAGGTATGCCCACTGGCTTTCGCCGTTTTCATCAGTCACGTTAAAGCTCATGTTGATGTCGCCGCTGCACTCGGAGGAGTTCTTTGCAGAGGTCATCTTATAATCTACGACAACAGAGCTTACGTGTACGCCCAGTTCCTTGTACGGCTTCAGATCCACATTCAGATATGGCTTGCCGTCCTTATCGGTTTCGGTGATGTCGCTTGCCTGGAATGTGACACGGTCGGTCTTCTGCTTGCCCGGATCTACATTTCCGCCGCTTGCAATGTCGGTGAAGATGCTCTTCAGGCTTTCGTCATACCAGCTCATGTTCTTGCGGCTGAACAGGCAGATCGTGCCGGAGTCGGAGTCATCCCATGCGATAGGGCAAATGCCGTCCATCTTATATGCAGTGGAAGTAACAGTCTGATAGAACTTCTGAATGGACTCTTCGTCCTTGTTGTAGGCAGTCTTGTTTACGCCGTACTTGTCAGCGTTGCAGACGCCGTATTCGCCGATGACAACGCCGTAGCCGTTATCGGTGAACTTGGACTTCAGTTCGCCGAAGTCCTTTTCTACCTTGGTCAGATCTGCGGCAGTACCCCATGTCTCCCGGTGACCCCAGGAAGAAGTGGTATCAGCTACGCAGAAGGTAGACGGTTCGTAATAGTGTACGGAAACTGCCAGCATATTGGAGTCATCCTTCGGCATGGAGAAACTGCTGGACAGTGCCTTTGCGGTGTTGTTGTTGTCCGCCGGGCAGATCAGCAGGCGATCCTTGTTGTTGCCGCCGGTTGCACGGACGGTGTCTACAAATGCCTGGTTATAGGTCATGGCATCGCTGGTAGAGAAGTTGACTTCGTTCATGCCCTCGAATACCAGATGCTCATCATAGCCCTCGAAATAAGTAGCGATCTGTGTCCACAGCTTTTCAAAAACACCGATCTTGGAGGTATCCTTTTCCCAGTCCTCGTCGTGGTGGGTGTTGATGACTGCGTACATATCGTTGTCGATGCAGTAGTCTACCACTTCCTTGACTCTTGCCAGGTACGCATCGCCTACCGTGCCGTCAAAGCTGTTCATATTTGCTGCGCCGGACTTTCCGGTCATATCCCACCAGGTGACAGGGATACGGACGGTGTTGAAGCCAGCCTTCTTGACTTCCTTAATCATGTTCTCCGTGGTAACCACGTTGCCCCAGGCGGTCTCGATCTTGCTGGGTGTCAGAGAGCTGTCCCAGGTGTTGGTGGAATCCAGGGCGTTGCCCAGGTTCCAGCCCAGCCCCATATCCTCGACCAGTTCCACAGCGGTCTTGTCTGCTGCAGATGCAACAGAAGTACCCAGAGACAGTGCAGTGGTCATGGACAGCCCGATTGCTGCAGCCGTCATGGTGCTGAGCAGTTTCTTCATAAACTTCATGTTATCGAACTCCTTCGTTTTTCGTGCGGCGCAGCCGACAGCCCTCTGCTGCCGCTGCGGCATCACCTTATCCACCTCATTCTACCACCTTTTGTGCAAGCTGTCAAGAGATTTTCGCCAATCACTGGGGTGGTTTTAGTACAAACCGTCAAAATGCACAAATCGTGTTTCATAGAATTGTACAGAATGTTTATGCGCCGCCGGGCGCTTTCCTATAAAAAATCACCCCGGAAACCGGAAAACCGGCTTTCGGGGTGAAGTGCTGTTTTGTCAGCGGCTGCACAGATCGTGCAAACGCAGCGTCTTAGTCGTGTGCATTGCCCAGGAATGCAGCGCCGATGATGCCGGCATCGTTGCCCAGCTGGGCGATCACGATCTCGGTATTCTTTGCGGAGTCACGGGTGTAGACTTCCTTCTTGACAATTTCCTTCATGGGAACCAGCAGCGGATCGCCCTCGTTGCAGACGCCGCCGCCGATGCACAGGATATCCGGCTGGAAGATGTTGATGGTGTTGGTGATGCCGGCTGCCAGGTACTTGATGTAGTCGTCTACTACCTGCTTTGCAGTTGCATCGCCGGCACGCATATAGTTGAATGCAGTCCGTGCGGAAATGCGCTCTTCGTCCTTCATGGCGCTGTCCGGATTTGCTGCCAGTGCCTCCTTGGTCATGCGCACCAGACCGGTAGCGGAAGAGTATACCTCAAAGCAGCCCTTTCTGCCGCAGGTACACTGCGGACCGTCTACAGAGATCACGGTGTGACCCACCTCTGCGCCGCCGAAGTTGGAGCCGCTGTAGATCTTGCCGTCGATCACAATACCAGCGCCTACGCCGGTACCCAGGGTGATGCAGACTGCATTCTTTGCGCCCTTTGCTGCGCCGGCAACATATTCACCGTATGCAGCAGCGTTGGCGTCGTTTTCGATAAAGGTGGGCTTGCCCAGGGCAGTTTCCAGGTACTTTACCATGGGGGTGTTGTGGAATCCCAGGTTGTTGGAATATTCGATCACGCCGGTGGCGCTGTTTGCAACGCCCGGTGTGCCGACGCCGATCCACTCGATGTCAGCCATGGTCAGACCAGCCTGTTCTGCTGCCTCCTTGGAAACCTTCGCCATATCTGCGGCGATCTCCTCTTCCGGACGGGGCAGGTTTGTCTTGACGCTTGCCTTTGCCAGGATCTCATAGCTCTCGTTGACCACGCCGGCAACAATGTTTGTGCCGCCCAGGTCGATACCAATGTAATACTTCATTTCGTTTCCTCCTAAATATTCAAATCCATTGTATGGAATTGTTAACCTAACTTTTCTTCCACGCCGGTGACGATATACCGGAATCCGCTGCCCTTTACGCTGTATGCGCCCAGACCGGCAGGCAGCAGGACGCTGTCACCTTTTTTCATGGGATAGCTGCCGGATGCTGTTTCCAGCACCGCCTCGCCGTCCAACGCCAGCAGGTGGCGGAACGTCTCTGTTCCCACGGTGAAATGCACCTCGCCGGAAACCTCTACGACGTCCGAGATAAAGTACTTGCAGGACTCCAGTCGGCGGACACTGCCGCCGTCAACCGGCTGTGCCGGATACTGAGCGGTCGGTGCGATGGGGCTGAGGTTCGTCACATCCAGCGCCTTTTCGATATGCAGCGGACGCAGCTTGCCGTCTGCACCACGTCTGCCGTAGTCATAGACCCGATAGGTGGTGTTGGAGTTCTGCTGGATCTCCGCCAGCAGGATGCCTGCGCCGATGGCGTGGAGCGTGCCGGACGGGATAAAGTACAGCTCGCCCGGCTTGACCTCTACCCGGTTCAGGATCTCGGTCAGGGTCTGCTCCTGGATGCGCTTTGCAAACTCCTCTTTGGAGACCGCACGGTTCAGCCCGTAATACAGCGCAGCGCCCGGTGCAGCATCCATGATATACCACATCTCTGTCTTGCCCGGCTCGCCCTCTACTCGCATGGCATAGTCGTCATCCGGATGCACCTGGATGGACAGGTCCTGCTTGGCGTCGATCAGCTTAATCAGTACCGGAACAGTAGTGCAGCCGGCGCAGTTTGTGCCGAGAAAACCGGTACCGTGTTCGTCCAGGTATTCCCGGAGGTTCTTTCCGGCATCTGCCCCGGTGGTCAGAATGCTGCTGCCGTCCTTATGGCAGGCAAGCTCCCAGCTTTCGGCGATCTTGTCGGCATCGCTTTTCTTACCGTATTCTTCCCGCAGGCGGTTTCCGCCCCAGAGATAGTCCTTGCAGATCCCCTGCAAAAAAATCGGTTCTGTCATAATGGTTCCTTTCTAAAATTCCTGCAGCCCGAACTGTTTCCGGAATTCGTCCATGCTGCCGGCATAGACGTTCAGATCAATATGGGTCTGATAGCCGTCATAGCCCTGCAGTTCTCCGTCGTCCGTATACTGCCAGAATGTCCAGTCGAAATAAGGTTTATAATAATAGTTGCTGATCCAGATGGGATACTCGTCCGCAAAGCTTTTGATATAGGTGCGGAAGGTGTTGGGGGCTGCGTAGAGAATGGGCTTTACCCCGTAGTGTTCTTCCAGCAGCCCCAGCATTTCCCGGATGTTCTCCTTTGCAGTATCTGTATCCGGCATCACGCCGCCCAGGGACTCATAGAGTTCCACGTCGATCACCGGCGGCAGGGTGTTTTCCGTCACCGGGACGGTCTGGATGAAGTTTTCCGCCTGCGCCCTGCCGCTGTCCTCGAACCGGAAAAAGTGGTATGCGCCCACATAGATCTGCGCCGACTGCGCCGTTTCCCAGTTCTGGGCGAACTGGCTGTCGTTGTGGTCGATGCCCTCGGTGGCTTTGATAAAGCAGAAGTCCACGCCCTGGGATGCCAGCACGTCCCAGTCGATGTTCCCCTGGTAGTAGGACAGATCGACTCCTCGCACCGGATAATCCTGCTTGCTGGGTACATCTGCCGCCTGCCGTCCGGTACTGGTGAGATAGATGTGCAGCAACCGTCTGCCGCCCACAAAGGCGAACACCAGCCCCGCAAGCACCAGCAGGGTCATGATCCAGCGGAAAATGTATTTTCCGTAATGTTTTCTTCTCACGAGGCAATATCACCCATTACAATGCCACGTCCATCGGTGCAGAAATAAACTCTGCCGTAGACATTGCTGTCCCCGGTGATGTACTTGGGGTTCAGATTGCCGAACTTGTGCTGGTCATCGTTGATCCGGAGCCAGGTCTTGCCCTTGTCCTCGGATTTGTAGATGCCATAGCCGTTTTCGCCGTCATCGCCCTCTGCGTAAATCACCGGATAGCTGTTGTCCTTTTTACCTTTTCCGAAACCAATGCTGTCTACCGTGGGCAGGGTCTTTACGGTCTGGAAGCTTTCGCCACCGTCCTCGGTGTACATAATCATGGTGCTGCTGGAGATCCAGACGTTGCCCTCCTGTCCGAACACGGTCACCGGCTCTGCGGCATCTGCCACCATCTGCCCGGTGGACTCGAAGGTCACGCCGCCGTCCTTGGACACGTAGAACAGTCCGTCACAGGTGGCGTAGAACACCTTGGGGTTCACCCGGTCTGCGGCGATCTTGGCGTTAAAGCCCAGACCCTCTACATAATACCAGGTCTCGCCCAGGTCAGTGGTCACATAGGGCTTTCCGGAGACGCTGTTCGGCACCCAGATGGTGGAGCTGCCGTCTGCGGACATTGCCACCTGTCCCCCGGTCGCCGGGTCGGGCTTATGCTTTACGGTCTCCCAGGTTGCGCCGCCGTCTGTGGTGAAATTGATGGTGGTGGTCTTTTCCTCGCTGAGGTATACCGCCGTGTTGGGATTCTGGAACGCCACGTCCAGATCGGTGGGCTTGCCGTTCTTCATAAAGTGGGCATCGTCCGGGCATTTCGTCACGTCCTCATGGGCAAAACCGGTCAGATCTCCCATGATGGAATACAGCTGGGGCGAATTGTCCTTGCTGGGCGGTGCCAGCATCTTGAACACTGCCGTTTCTTCCAGCCCGTAAGCATCAAAGGCAATGGTCACCGGCTCTGTGCCGATCTTGGTCATATTCTCAGTGGAATAGATGGTCGCACCGGTGCCGTACATCACTTCATCCGAATTGAACGGGTTGATGTTCACATCTGCCACCCACCAGCCGGTTTTCGCCTGGTTCTCGCCTCTGCCCCAGTCCAGCCACGCCGCCCGGGAGGTGTCCATCTGGTAGTTGTTTTCCTTGGTGTTTAAGTTGAACAGACCGCTCCAGGTCTTGCCGCCGTCTGTGGTATAGTACAGGTTGTCACCGTTGTCCGACCACCAGCCCAGGGTGGAGACCACCACGGCATCCGGGTTCTGGGCATCTACCGAGATGCCGCCGAATCCACCCTGTCTACCGTCGCCCAGGTCAGGCGTGATGTCCGTGAAACTGTCTGCCTTGGTATCGTACACACAGACTGCGCCGGCAGTGGGAGACAGGTTCGGACCGCAGTTGTCGGAATATGCCAGATACAGCTTGCCGTCCGCAGAAAACGATGCGTGCAGGGGATACATTCCCGGTTCGTTTGCCGCCAGCGCCGTCCAGCTTTCGCCGCCGTCTGTACTTTTATAGATACAGGTGCCGTCTGTCATGGCTGCACCCACGTACATATCTGTCGAAGTCGGGTCAAATGTCACCCAGAGAATGCCGATGCTGTTGCTCTCCTGCTTATAGTTGCCCTTTACCGGGAACGAAGTGACCTCTTCCCAGTTCTTGCCGTAGTCAGAGGTTTTCCACAGACCGCTGTCACGGCTGCCGAACCAGACTTCCTTGTTGTCGTTGGGATTGACGCACATCCGCTCGCCGCAGCCACGTCCGGACTGGTTGCCGCCGCAGCTGAACGGCGCATCAAAGCGTGTCCAGGTCTCGCCGTAGTCGTCCGAGGCAAACAGCGCCGCATCGTCACTCATATAAGTACCGCCGGCAAAATACACCCGGTTCGGTTCTACCGGGTCGGTCGCCATGCTTTCGATGCCGATATAGCCCCACTCGTCTGCGCCCAGAAAATCGGTGAGCGGCACCCAGTCGGTGTCCTTTTTCCGGCGGTACAGTCCGCCGATATCGGTACGGGCATAGACCAGACCCTCTTCCTTGGGGTTATACTCCATGCCGGTGACATAAC
>ENA-ORTW01004604-ORTW01004604.1-human-gut-metagenome-genome-assembly--contig:-NODE-4604-length-10692-cov-2.286829_pt1 | contig 10692 bp, 7 predicted proteins | sample MGYA00242072_ERZ509193 | MGnify/ENA primary metagenome ERZ509193 (study PRJEB26280, sample SAMEA2338813) | human gut metagenome | biome: human gut; feature: human-associated habitat; material: faeces...
CGGCCTGCCGATCTTTCATGACAAAATAGTAATCGTTCAGATTTCCTAAATCAGCGAACAGGCAAGTTTTATCTCCCACATTGTTCGGATCGAACTCTCCCCCGGCAAAAGCTTTACATTCTACCATCGGAGACGAATTATAGAAGTAAGGAAGCCAAAGGAAACGATTGTGTTTCTCGTCATACACAACGCCTCCCCCGACAGAATTATAATAGGTAGAAGGGTTGACGGCAATATACTTTTTAACTTCATAATCACCGGTATAAGGATAACCGTATTTAGTATTGTGCTGAGCTGATAAAATGGCGACTTTTTTATTGATTACCAGGTATTCGGAAGTATAGCCATTGCAAATATAGGCCGGAGCGATTTTTTCCATCGGGATAAAGAAAGCATCGCCGTCCCTGTCCATAAACTGATAATCGAGCGGATTCAAACGTACGATAGAATTTGGTGTAATAGCGGTAATTCTCCGTTTATTGTATACATTTCCATAATACACTCCGCAGACCACCCCATCGATTTCCTCTCCATTACTCTGTGAATATAAATTCCGGTGAATGATATCCTTTCCCTCGTTTTTAAACCCTTCGGTAAATTCGTTGGCCATAATCAGGTTCAGATCCGAAGTCGACCCATTTTTGGTATCGGCAACGATCAATCCTTCTCCGAACTCACTGGAAACGAATACTTTCCAATACATATAATATTGCAATCCGTTTGATTTATCGGTTACCGTCAATGACAATGTATAATCCAGCGTATTCGGAGAAACCGTAATTTTAGCATTCAACTTAGGTTCATGTCCCAATACCATTCTTGTCGTATCGCTCGAACTGACATCGATCCGCCAAAGGTATTCCAATTCGGCATCCGGATCTCCTTTTTTATAAATTTTAGGTTCCAGGGTCATCGTATGGTTGAAAAACACCGAATGACGGGCAGGTATTCCCGTCGTATCGATCACTACTTCGGGGATGATATTCGTGTCGTAAGTACTCTCATCGTCGTAGCAAGCAGAAAAAACTAAAGCGAGAAAGAGTACACTTATCCAAATCAATATATTATTTCGTTTCATCATTTTCATTATTTAAAATCAGATCAATATTAAGGGATCACTACAGGTTGTCCTTTAGCATCTCCGTCATCATGTCTCAGCACATCATCGTGTGTGGCATTGTATTCGTCTAAAGCGTCTCTCACCATATTGGCCCAGGCTTCCACCTCATCAACCCCCATCGGTTCCAGAGAAGCGTCGGGGTGATTATAAGGAAACTCGGTTCTTCCGGTTACTTCGATGATGAACTCATAAAAACGGGTGCTATAAGTACCGAAATAATAGCGTAACCATCTCCAGTTGGCAGGCTGGATCAACCGGTTACTCCACTTCAAAATGCTCTGGTTCATCCCGCTCACCCCGACGGAAAAATCATCTGATTCTTTCAATACCAACCAGAGACGTACTTCTTTTTCTTTCAGTAAGGGTGTATTTTTCACCCTCACTTTTACTTGTCCGGTGTATTTCCCTTTTTCGATAATTGTCGGAGTCAGCAATTCATAGTCGATAGCAGTCGTACTATCCTGTAATACTTCTACATTCACTTCCCGGTCAACGTCTGCTGCATATCCCATGATTTCCAATCCGACGGTCAATACCGTATCCGCTAAGTCGGGAGTGGCGATAAACGAAAAGAGCCCGGTTCCTCCGGTAAAATTAATGGCCGGATTGTTTACATACTGCAATGTCTTCTCTTCCTCACATCCCCATAGACAATAGGTCAGCATGGCGATTATCCCTGAATAAACGATATTTCTTTTCATACTTCATCAATTTATATTTTCAAATCCTGTTATTGTTCTCTCTGCCCGAAATCGATCTCCACATCCGGATAAGGCAGCATCGTATTCTTATCGGTTAAGGTAATAGAAGTGCCCGGAATCGGAGAAATCATTTTACGTTTATAATAGTAGAATAATTGTCCTTCGCAGGTGAACTCTTTCCGGTATTCTTTCTGGATCTCCGTTTCCAGGGTTGCTTCATCGGCTCCTTCCGGGATCGGGATAATAATTCCCCGTTTTTCCCGGACCGTATTCATATATTCCCGGGCTTTTCCCAGATCTTTTGTCTCACCGTTCAACAAACATTCGGCAGCGATATAATACATTTCGGAGATCTTCATCAAAGGAATACGTTTCGAATATTTGTCATTGTAATAATCGCGTTGTATCAATTTTGCCGTCACATAGTTCGTTCCCGAAATATCGTATAAGTACATATACCGGTAATCCGATACTCCGACCCCATTGTTGATTTCATAAATCCCGTCAGCCACTGTTTTACTCTGGTAAAGCAGTTCATAATTGTTGTTGATAGTCGGATCGAGATATGAATTGATCAGGTCGCCCAGTTTAATGACATTGAGTGTAAAAAGATGTTCATCCACGAAAATCATATCCCGGTCTTTCAGTGTCGGATTCGAAACAGCTGCCTGGCTGACCCAGGAATAAGGTGCATGTTCGATCACTTCGACAGCCGCTTCCAAGGCCTCTTTCTTCTTGCCTTGCCACAACATCATTCTGGCCATCAGACCTCTGACCGCGTAATAATTCATTCTCATCGACCGTTTGTCATAAAATCCGTCGCTATTGACCACATGGTAATAGTCCTCGGGACGTTCCGTATCATACACCGGATCTTCTTTCAACAATGCCAATGCATCCGTCAGATCCTGTTCCATCAGCTTAAAGGTTTGTGCATAAGTCAACTGTGGAGTAATATCTTTGGTATATTCCGTCACATAAGGGATCGTTTCCTTAGATAAGACTTCCTCTCTTCCGGCTACATTTCCATAGCCGAACAGCCGGATCAGATCGAAATGAACATAAGCCCGCAAACCCAGCAATTCGCCTTTAATAATAGCATAATTGATCGGATCCAGAATACTCTTTTTCTTCTCCAGATATTCCAGTTCGTTGTTGATATTGGCAATTGCATTGTAAGCTTTGAGCCAGATATTTTCAATCCGGGGCATCACCGTTGTTGAGGTGTACTCGTAATTTTTGATACCGATATTCGTACTCAATGAATGCAGAGGATACTGCTGAGCCAGAATATCAACAAAATGCCAGGTCAGATCTTTGGCATACAGGGCATCTTCGGTCAATCCCAGATAGACCCCGATCAGGGCATCTTTGAATCCTCCCTCTGTTTCGAACTGAATATCTGAACGGATTTCAGATTTCGGTTGCACATCGAGCCAGTCATTACAGCCGGAAAACATCAGTAGCAGGCTGGAAGCAATGATATATTTCAACATTCTTTTCATATTTCTTTTCATTTAATTGGGTGCAACAAAATCAGAAAGTAGCCGACAGGGCAAATGACATCGTACGGGCGAAAGGATAATCCAAACCTCTTTCCACTTTAATCGAAGAGAATTTACAGATATCGTTCATATAGAAAGACAATTTCAGCCGTTCCAGTCCGATCTTCTGAATCCATTCCCGTTTGAAATCATAATAGGCAGTCAGGGAAGCAAAATCCAGTTCGTTCCGTTTTTGAACGAATCGGGAAGTAGCCCGGGTTTTCTCATTCACCCACACTTCATTTTCTGAATCCCAATAGTCGCCCAGGATCTTGTAATCGGCATGCTGTCCCGGTTCCTGCCATCTGCCGCTCAGTCCCCGCCGGTCTACATTATAATATACATCGATATTTTCAACACGGTCTACCAGGGTCTGATTATACATTTTTCCTCCGCCGAGGTAACGGAATACTACGCTTAAACCGATTCCTTTATACTCTCCGTTTACTCCGAAATTTCCCCGGTATTTGGATTCCGAGTCTCCACAGACGATCATATCGTTTACGTTCCAGTTATAAGTCATCTGTCCTTTCCGGTTGATATAGATCTCCCGGCCCGTTGCCGGATCGATACCCATAGAAGGTACTGCCCAAATCGCATTCATCGACATGCCTTCGGCATATTTCTTCACCGGCGCTCCCTGATTTCTGCTGGCTGCAATCTTATCCTGCTCGTCGTTGTATTTTTTCAGCGCATCTGAAATCTTCATGATCTTATTCTTATTGGTGGCTATCGAGAAAGTGAAATTTACATAGCCGTTCCGGTTTTGGAAAGCCGTATACGAAGCATCGAGTTCGAACCCGTCATTCTTTACTTTACCCAGGTTTTCTTTCATGGTGGAGAAACCGGTAGAGGTGGGCAAGGAGATGTCTGTCAACAAATTGTCCGTATAAGCCACATAGTAGTTGAAACGCAGGGTCAACCGCTGAATCAAAGCATCCAGGCCCACATTATAATCCAGTTTTTGCTCCCATTTCAAATCATCATTGGCCAGGCCGAGTAAATAAGAACCGATAAAATCCTGATAAGATTTATCCAGATAATATTTATAAGTAGAAATAGCCTGATAACCACTGAAATTCTGATTACCGGTATAGCCGACCGAGCCTCTCAGTTTCAGCTGTTTTATAATCTTGGATTCCCGCAGGAATTTTTCATTATGAATGTTCCATCCCAGTCCGGCACTCCAGAACAAAGCCCAGCGGTTGTTCTTCCCGAATTGAGAAGAGCCGTTCGACCGCAAAGTGATGTCCGTCAGATAACGGTTATCGTAAGAATAGGAGAATACGCCCAAAATACCCATATCCCGGGTGGTATTTTCGAGGCCTGTCGGCCGTGAATCTTTGGCATATTGGCGAGCGAACATGATGTGGTCCATCTTATCGCTCGGGAAACCTTCGGCATAATGAATCACTTCGTCAAAAGTCTTTTCGCTCAAAGAAAGTCCTCCGTTCAAAAACAGATAATGTTTATCGATAGACTTTGAATAATTGATATTGAAATCACCGCTCAGGTCACTGCTTTTTCCATTATTCAACTGATACGAACCTTTACGGAAGAAATCTTCTTTGGAATAGTCTTCAAATTTAGTGTGGTTTGCCGGATAATAAGAATCGGCTTCATTTTTCTTGGTGGTAATACCGATACGGGCAGTTGCTTTCAGCCCTTCCAGAATCGTCCATTCGGCATAAAAGTTATTCGTAAATTCCAGATAACTGGCATCCAATTTCGTATTTAAGGTCGAGTTGTATAGCGGATTGGTGATATATTTATATCTATCGTATCCCAAATCGATAATTTCAGCGTATCTCGGAATATTTCCATTGCTATCGGTTGCCCGCCAATAGGGATTCATACTGGCATAATCCCGGAAAGTGCCGTAAGGAGAATCGGTACTCTTATTACTGGTAATACTCATAATGTTCTTAAAAAGGAAATTCTTCAGTCGGTAAGAAACATTCATACTTCCGGCCAGATTGGTACGTCCGGATCCTTTCATTACACCGGCTATCTGATTGTAGGACACATCGGCTATCACCCGCAGATTTTCGTCGCCCATTTCAAAAGAGAGGGAATGTTTATGCCCTATACCGGTGCGTAGCGGTTTAGACAACCAGTCGGTGTCCAACCCTTCCAGCGCCGCTTTTTTCCGGGTTGCATACAATTTTTCGAGATAATCCCGTTGTTCGGGACTACGTTCTGTTATATAGTACCCGGCCACTTTTTCTACTTCGAGTTTTTCGAGCGAATTACACAAATCATAACTGGTCAGGTCGGGCGCTTCGATATCCAGACTCCCGTTATAAGTCACCCTCAGCTGTCCGGATAACAAACGTTTGGTCTCGATAACCACCACCCCATTGGCCGCTTTAGAGCCATACAAGGCCTTGGCAGAAGCATCTTTCAGGATAGTCACACTCTCCACCCGGTTCATATCCATATCGAAAATTTTCTCGACGCTCGCCTCGAATCCGTCCAGAATAAACAGGGGTTGATTGGGCTTGTTCATGTAGTTGCCTTTCAGGTCCAATCCGTCGTCTGCACCGGGGAAAGAAGAAGTTCCGCGCAGTTTCATATCCGGCAGTTTGTTGGGGTCGGAACCGAAATCCAGGTTATCGCTGATAGCCAAAGAAGGGTCGATATTACGCAAACTCTGGAAAATATTCTGGTTACCTACCCGTTTCAATTGATCTTGAGTGACGGTCACTGCAGCTCCGGTATAACTCTCTGCCTTACGGGTGAAAATACCGGTAACGATCACTTCCTCCATTTCTGCCACATCCTCTTCCAGTACTATTTTCAGAGCAGGTTCTCCTTTGTATTCGACGTCTTTATTCTTCATACCGATAAAAGAGAATTGGAGGATGATTTCAGGCTGTTCCGGTACGGTGATTTTAAATTCCCCGTTCATGTCGGTAGCAGTTCCCAGGGTAGTACCTTTTAATAATACGGTCACTCCGGGAATAACAGCCCCTTTCCGGTCTCTCACTTGTCCGTTTATAGTCACCGATTTTTTCTCCGCCTGCATTTCGGGTTCTACTTCCGAAATCAAAATATACTGATCCTTTATCCTGTACCTATATTTATCTCCCAGAATTTCCTTCAGGATTTCATCCAACGTTCCCGTTTTTTTGGATAAATCCACTTTTTGTTTTACATCCAACGCATTGGTGTTGTAAAAAAACTCCAGTTGGCTTTGCCTGGTGATCTGATTAAAAATCGATTCCAGTGTTCCATTTTTAACATTCAGCTTCAATTGAGTCTCCTGGGAATAACTTCCCTTAGCCCAGACACTTGAAGCAGAAAGCAAAATGAAGAGAAACAGATTTCGCATGTGTTTCAAAATTTGAATTCTACCTGTTTTTTTCATACATTTGTTATTTAATTAGTAAATACATCACTACCTGACCGCTTGCAAACTATCAGCAGTGACCGTTGTTTATTGATTCAGACAGGGAGGGTGAGAGCTCCCTGTTTTTCTTTTATCTGCTTTTTACGACAACCGATGTCCCTTCAATTTCAAAATCTACCTTTGTGATTGACTGGATCATTTCTAATAAATATCCGATGGGTCTATCCTTTTTGGCAGTACCACTAAACCGCAGTTGTTTCAACCGTTCGTTTTCGAACCGGACGGAGCACCCGTACCACCGGTTCAATTTTTGCATAATCTCTTCGAGGGGCATATCCCGGAATTTAAATATTCCTTTGATCCAGGACGTATACAATTCCGTATCGCATTCTGTCATTTCCGTTTTGTCGGTGGAGCGGGTATACGTCCAGGCATGTCCGGGAGCCATCGTATATTCGCACTCATCGTGCTTATTGGCTACGATGACTTTTCCTTCGACCAAAGTCGTCCGGATGCAATCATCATTTCCATAAGCTGAAATATTGAACGAAGTTCCTAATACCTTGATATCCATATCGAAAGTCCTCACGATGAAAGGCCGGCTGTCTTTCGTTACCTCGAAATAGGCTTCTCCGTTCAGGTCTACCTGCCGGCTGTCTTTTACAAAAGCGACCGGATATTTCAGGGAGGAGCCCGAATTCAGCCAAACCTGCGTACCGTCGGCCAGGATGAGCTTATATTCTCCTCCCTGGGGGACAGTAATGACATTGAATGCTTCTTCTGTCACCCCGGATGTTGTCGCAGAGTAATCCAGAACGGGAGTAGCAGCGGTCTTGATTAATTGTCCCGGCAAATCTTTCACGACGGTGGAACTATCCAACAGAACCGTAGAGCCATCCGATAAAATCAGCCGGGCCTGAAGACGACCGGGTTGGATAAGGACAGCTTCTTGCTTCTCCGGTAATACGGTTTCTGAGGGAGCCTTAAAAAGATAATATCCGGCAGTCGTACAAACGGCAAGCATAGCAGCAAGACCGGCTAAACGGCGAAATAATCTCTTCTGCATCTGCCGTACAGACTGTGAAAACAGAATTTTACTTTCTATCTGAGAAAATAACCGTTCAAGTTTTTCCTCCGGTATCCCGGGAATCCGATCCGCCTCTTCCTGGAATTGCTCGAACCAACAATTCAGTTTGTCGCTTTCCTCAATTGTGCAACGTCTTTCCCGGTATTTTTTTAATAAAGTATATAATTCCTGAATGTTCATTATTTTTTGTCTCTTTCTTAAAAGACAATTGCGAGCATAGGGAGGTACTATAAAAAAGAAGAAAATTTTCCAATAAATTTCAAAATTTTAAATAACGATCGTTCGTTCATAAAGAGAGAGCATCTGTCGGCAATAAAAAAGGCCCTTACAGAGCCCGGGATTTTAAACACAATTTACTATAACTAACCGGAAGAGAGCACTTTTACTCAATAAACCCTCCCTTTATAAGACAAGAAGATCTTCGGAGAATCCGGATGGAGAAATACAGCGATCATTTTTGAAAAATTCCCCTTCCGGTCAGCTTTATGAACCACATGGATATGTCCAGTCGCTCCAGGTAATACCGGCTGAGTATCCCAGGAGACTTCCATACAGTTACAACTTTTTACCACTTGTTTTATCAAAACCGGAACAGAACCGATATTTTTAAATTCATAATCGATTTCACATTTTGTACGGTATCCGATTCGCCCGCAGTCTTTCATCGTCTCGCGAAACACGATATGCCTCTGCTCTCCTCCGGTAGGAGCGTTACAGCCCAATATGAAATATAATTCATCACATAAAGCATGATATAAAAAGTAATCCGACTCATCGTATGATTGCAGTGCCGACTGTGCCTGCTCTTCAGCTTCCTTTTGTTTTCCGTTCCTTTCATATATTTTAGCAGCCAGATAGGAATTATAAAAATAAGGAGCTATTTGTACCGAATACCGAATCATATCGAATGCTTTCCCCTCATCTCCTTCTTTACAGGCCCAAAACGCTTTTAACGTAGAAGAAACTACCTTTTTATAATCTTCATCGGACAGATGCAACGTATTCGTATACGTTTCGGTAAGAGCAAATCCCTTCGACACACTATCTAATCTTTGTTTCAACTCCTTTTTCGCTCCGGGCCACACCATTTCCAGATTCAAATCAGCTGAAAACAGCAGCCATAGAGGCTGCTTATTATTCTGCAATATCCGGGATAAAGCTTCATTTCCGACGATATTGGCTACATGATGTACAAGAATATAATTTTGCCGGAACAATGAATCCGATTCAAATTCCTTTTTAATCTTTTCGAAATAATCCGTCGTATCGATTCCATTTTCCCAGGCATGCCACACCAGCAACTTTTTTCCGGTTTGCAAAGCTTGCGCAATCCCATCTTCAAAGGTTAAGCGAACCTCTTCTTCTTTCTGCTGACAAGCAAAAAGACAACAAGAGATGACTCCGAGCCACAAGAATAACAGCCCCCAAGATACTCCTTTCATCACACTCTTACATACAAAAAGATTTAAGGGGGTATTTTCCCCCTCATCTTTCAGCCTACCGATCTCAGGGAAGTGGACTAACAACGATTTCACCATTTTCCTTACACGTGTACCGGTAGGTCACTCCGTTCACTACTTCTTCCCAAACTTCTCCCGGTTGATAGGCACGTCCCTTCCAAAAACAGACATTCGTATCCGAATTTCCGGCAATAGCATAGGCACCTCCCAATCCCAATATTACGACCAGGCCTAAAATGTAAAGTTTTTTCTTCATATCAATCAAGATTATAGTTAGTAAATTATTTTTTACTCTTATACAAAAACAAGACGGGATTACTATCTTCTTCTAACCGATCGATTCTATCGATCAGCTCTTTCCGGTCGTTTAAGCGCCCTTGTTGCACTCCTTTCTGTAAAGATACGACAGGAACCATATAGCCGAAATATTTATTCTCAGCATCTGACACAGGTTTCATCCGGTCGAAATCAAATCCGAAATACTCATCTTTCATTTTTTGATATAAGACCGCCTGCCTTGTTTGCTTATCGATGATCCCTATCCCCTTGCCATTATTGATACTAAAATAAATCAATCCGGAAGTTTCTTTTACATTCTGCAATTTATATATATATCCTTGCGTTAATGTTTTGTTGACAAAATCCGAATCCCCCATCTCTTCCATCCAAATATTCAAAAAATTTTGTTCTCCGAAATCCAGCCTATAACGCGGACTCAATTTTCCATCCCTATAGGTATAAATCGTACGATCGAAATCCTTCACCAAATTCACCTGTTCTCCTTGTAACATATACATTCCCTCGGTTACTACAGGTGCTTTATAAGGCTGAGTTAAAGTAGCTTCTCTCTGGAATTCAAATCTTTCATTTTCCGGATTCCAAAAAGCAATTCCCACACAAGAATCCTGACCGGGACCATAATTTCCCCAAAGTTGTTTTTTATTGACGACGATATTATTCAAAGAAAAGTTTTCATTCTCCAATCCATATTCCCGTTCGAGCTTTCCTTCGAAATTGTAAAACATCAATTTCGATGGTACCGATGCCAATAATACCAATTCTTTCTTATCATAATCAATACAGATATCTTGTGCCAGAACATACTCTCCGGGGCCTTTCCCCGAAGCTTCGATTGTCGCGATATGCTTCCCCGAAGTATTAAAAATAAAAACGTTCCGCGCAAAATTACCCAATAGAACAATTCGATTATCCGCCAAAACCACTTGATCGACATTTGAAATCAATGCCTGATCGTTCGTTTCCAAAAAAAAGAGTTCAGCTTCCTGAAAATACTCGGACATCCGTCCTTCACTTTCAATGTTGACAGAAATGTCCATGATATCACCAGTAGATTTCGATGAACATCCGCCCACCAAAAACAGGAATACTATCCATATATATTCTCCTTTCATACACTGATTAATTTAG
>ENA-ORTW01004609-ORTW01004609.1-human-gut-metagenome-genome-assembly--contig:-NODE-4609-length-10686-cov-4.047691_pt1 | contig 10686 bp, 9 predicted proteins | sample MGYA00242072_ERZ509193 | MGnify/ENA primary metagenome ERZ509193 (study PRJEB26280, sample SAMEA2338813) | human gut metagenome | biome: human gut; feature: human-associated habitat; material: faeces...
TATAATACGTTATACACGCTAAGTTTACATCACATGTTTTGATCCCAACATCATCATATTACAAATATCATTTTTATTTCATATATTGTAATTTTACCCGTGGCATTACCGAAAGTCAATTAAAAAAAGCACTGCCTTATTATACTCACCACTAACACAAGGCTCATATAATACAGGCAGCGCTTTTACGCTTACCATATTAAAACATATTAACGAAGCATCAAGCTGTCTGCTTATTTTCTTTAGAAATATACGCTTCAATAATCTTCCTTGCGTCATCAGTAGTAAGGCTGCTGTCGCGAAGCAGATTTCCTATCTCAGCTATTTCTTTATCCTGCTTTTCCTTAATAAGTTCTTCAAGCTCCATCTGTTCAGCTTTAATTCTGACCTTCAGAGCTTCTATAACTTCACTTTTCTCCCTGATTTTATCATCAAGGCTCTTTCTTGGTCCTCTTGCCATAATTTTCCTCCTATCCATATATAACTAATTGTTAAACCCAATTTACACAGCATACATAATTCATAAACTGAATTTTTCAATTATCTTATTAATAATATATGGACAAGATTGACATTTTATACCACAATTTTCAAGTCTAAAATTCTCTGGTTCCACCATAGTAAATAAGAGAAAGCATATCCGGACCCGTATGTGCACCTATAATCGGACTGAGCATGGTAATCTTAACCTCTGCCTCAGGTCTGCACTCCTCAATCAAGCTTTTAAGCATGTCCGCATCTTCCGTACAATCTGCACAGCTAAGATATACCGTCTTTAGCACAGACGGATCATAATTCGCATTGAACCGTTCAACCATTGCCTTAAGTGCAAGCTTATTTCCACGCTTCTTATCAATAGTCTGAAGCTTTCCATCCTTGTCTATTGTAAGAATAGGCTTGATATTGAGTGCTGTTCCCATGATAGCCGTAGCCGCGGATACTCTTCCACCCCTCTTAAGGTACATAAGGTCTTCAACCTTAAACCAGTAATTGATATTATCCGCATGCTCTCTAAGCCACTGTGCATTCTCCTTATAATTCATGCCTGCTTCACGATTGTTCACCGCAAGTTCAACCATTACTCCCATCCCGCCTGTGGCTCCTAATGAATCAACCACCTCAATCTTAACTTCATCATAATCCTCTTCAAGCATCTTTACCGCCATAAGTGCTGATTCGTATGTATTGCTTAGTCCGCTTGAAAGTGAAAGGTATACTATCTCCTTTCCTTCCTTGACATATTCCTCGAAAACTTCTATATAATGATTAGGTGTAATCTGGCTTGTATGTGTTGCAATCTTATTTCTAAGCTTTTCGTAATATTCATGCATCATGGAATCGCTCTCAGGTGCCTCACAGTGAAATGTATCTTCTCCCAATACATACTCCATCGGCACATAATGAATATCATGCTCAGCTGCATAATCTTTATCAATATCAATCGAAACATCCGCAAAAATATAGTAGCTCATAAGTTCCTCCATAATCTATGTTGTATTTCTGTATGTTACAAAAGTACGTTTTTTGTATCACCCATTCATTCTACAACAAAATGACGGAATTGTATACATTTTTATATTCTATTTTCAAAGTTTATTTTTTAAAAGAATAAATCGCATTGAGCTTGGCGGAATCGTTTCAGTATCTTATGTAATACTATTCATCTTCCGAAACAAAACTAAAACGGTCAAATTCCGCAATCCCGCCTGCTTCATCAGATAAGAACTCAAAATAAACTGCATGCCTGCCTACAATACCAAAATCAAGTGCCGTTTCCAGCTCCTTTTGATTCTCATTAAAATCCATCGAAGCTGCAATTCGTCCATTATATGAATCTATTCTGATATTGACCTTAAGCTTCTTGTGGGAACCTAAAACCACTCTTACAGCCTTAGGAGCATTGTTTCCGAACTGCAGATAACGGAATCCGACAGTTGTACCGGATGAAATACCGACAACAGGTGCCGAAATATCTGCTCTTTTCTCGTACACCGGCTTCACATAGGCTCTTGTACTTCCGCCATATATATGGCATGCATATCCGGCTGAAATCCATTTGTACGCATCAAGCCCGTTGATATGCGCTCCCTGGGATGTCATCTCAACAGGACCGGATGATACAGGTTCACCGTTTAAAAACCTGACATTTCCTATATATAGCATTCCGTCCTTACCCATTGCCACATCAATCGGCTCTAACATCGCCTGACGTGAAAATTCATTGACACCGGTCTGACGATGATAGAATACATACCACTTTCCGTTTATCTCCATAATTGAGCCGTGATTATTTCCCCACTGATAGGTCATGGTTCCACAGCCCTCCGAATCCTTCAATATCTCACCGCCATTAAAGCTGATATCGCCTCCATCATGGAACGGTCCAAACGGAGAATCACTGAAACGATATGACAAAAATCCGTTATTAGGCTCATATACACCAAGCTCCGGAACGGGCTTCTCGTATCTCTTTGAATAGATATATACATATTTTCCCATCACCTTGCGTGGGCTTGATGCCTCAAAAAAGCCATCTATGAGTGAGATATGACCATCATCCTCCGGGTTCCAAGGACAGGTTGAATGCCCCAACGGATTAGAGACCAGTGTATCCTCCTTAAAGGTCACCATATCGTCCTCTAGTTCCACGATATAGCACGGCGACGCACAACCACCCCAATAAGCGTATACCCTTCCGTCATCATCAACAAGCACCCCCGGATCAAAACCAAGCTTGGTCTCCACAGGATTCTCAAAAGGTCCCCAAGGTGTCTTAGAGCTGGCTGCCACAACAAGGCTTCCCGCTCTCTCCGCCGCATACATATAGTATGTATCGCCCTTCTTGACAACATCCGGAGCATACAATACGGAATCATAGTGTGTCTTATATGCAACTCCATGATAAGTCCAGTCCGTCAAATCATTCACCGGAGCCGACCACACAACATAATCGCGCCCACAGTAATGCTTTATCTCCGTGTCATGTGAACCGTACACATACACTCTCTTCTCTCCATTATGTTCAAAAACCCTAGGCTCCCCATCCGGAACATGCTCCCACAGTGGCATATATGGGTTGGCACCCTTAATAAATTCTCTCATCATCTTCTCCTATTCCTTGGGACAGGGACCAGACCCCATGTCCCAAGGTTGGGACACAGGGGTCTGGTCCCTGTCCCAAAGCTGTTATTCTGTCTTATTGTTCTGCGTTGCCGCCGCCTCTGTTGATGGCTGGACAACCACAACCGGTGTGTCATTTTTGCCATCCGATGCCAGCTTGCCGCCCAATGCTCCCATAATGAGACTCTTGATATCTATTCCCATTCCTGAGGCAATTCCCTCTGTGACCTGTGTTGTTCCGTTCACGATATCGGACAGCAGCTTGGCGCTGTTTCCTTCTCCATACATGGTAATCTTGTCAACCTTGCTGAGTGGCTCCGCAACATTCTTGGCAATCTCAGGCAGCGCATTCATAATCATCTCGACAACCGCTGCCTCACCATACTTCTTCATCGCCTCGGCCTTCTTGTCGATACCCTCAGCCTCTGCTAATGCCTTAAGCTTAATCGCCTCGGCTTCTGCCTCTCCGACAGCACGGATGCCTTCGGCCTCGCGCTTGCGCTCAATCATCTTAGCCTCAGCCTCCTTAGTACGGCGGAACAGCTCCGCCTCAGCAGCCTGCTGTGCCGCATAGCGCTCCGCATCCGCCTTCGCACGAATCTGCGCATCAAGTGTCTGCTTGGTAACATCTACTTCCTTCGCCTTCAATTCGGCGGTTCTCTCAGCACGCGCAATATCCGCATTCGCAGAAGCGATCTCAATTGTTTTACGCTGTTCCTGCTCCTGAATGGAGTATGCAGCATCCGCCTCAGCCTTCTTCACATCGGACTGCTGCTTAAGCTCCGCCTGACGGATGGCAAGCGAGGTCTGCTTTTCAGCTATCTCCATCTCAGACTGAACCTTTGCCTCATTTGCTTCCTTGGCTGCCTGTGCCTGTGCTATGGCAATATCTCTATCTGCCTGTGCCTTGGCAACTGCTGCTCCCTTCTTAATCTGTGATATATTATCAATTCCTAAGTCCTCAATGACATTGTTCTGGTCGGCAAATGACTGCACATTGAAGGAAATCATCTCAAGTCCCATCTTCTGCAAATCAGGTATTGCATTCTCCTGAACTCGCTCACCGAATGCCTTACGGTCTGTCACCATCTCTTCTAAACGCATCTGACCGACGAATAGCCATAGGTAAACCTTTGAGGTCATCTCCAGCTTTTCCCTGGCTCCACACCGTGCGTGAGAGTTTCCTGCTCACACGGCGTTCCATCGTCAACAAAACTTTTACTATAATATTGCTTCTATGTCATTTAGTTTACAAAGTCTTCTTAGTTTATTTATTTTGTCCAGGTGTTTCTGGTTTTCTATTACTGAGATGTATTTTTGTATTGTATCCTCAGATGTTGCGTGTATCAGAGTATGAACTTTTTGTGTAACAATTATCAGATTTTTATATTCATCAGTTCCACCAAATTCTTTTGGTATATTATGATGACAATGCATCTCGTCATATTCTAATACTTTCCCAGTAATTGCACATCTTCCTCTTTGCGCACAATATAATGATATTCGATTGTCCCTGAATGCTACTGTGCTATCAAAGAGTTCTTCGTTTAACATTCTACGGACGATACTTATATCAAATCCCTTTTTGATTTCATTGTTTAACAGTTCTCTTCCTTGCGGTGAATACGGAGTTTCTTCCTGTACTTTACTACTCGGAGGTTGTGTCTTAATGTATGCAATTGGAATTATTGGTCGTCCGTTTATAAATCTCATTTGTGAAGACTTTTCATAATTCTTTCTGATGATGCTATTAGTCTCAAATTCTCCATCTCTGGTTATTTTGTATCTACTTCCAAGCCTGTTATATATGATTTTCTCCATTTCCAATCCTAGACGTTGAAAATCAATAGATATATCTGTTGCAACTTTGTAGAACTGGTGTATACCTAGAACAGTAGCATTATATCTATTTAATTTTTCATAGAATGTCTTGTTATCGGAGGTTCTCTTAATCTCGTTAATGATGTTTATCAGTTCTGTTTTTATTCTTTCCATGGACTTTTCATTAACATGTGATTGTACTACCCATTTTCCGGATTTTTCTTTTAGCTTTATTTTAAATCCTAAATATTCGGTGTACTTTTGCTTTAGATTGGTAATTCCAGATTTTCCTTCACTTATTTCAAGTTTTAACCGTGCTTTTAACCATTGTTTTGTTGCTTCAAATACTTTCTTTGCATCACTATAATTTCTACATAGTATTTTGAAATCATCTGCATATCTTACAATATACATTTCTTTCAAATTTGATGCTCTTTTTAACTCTGTGTATTTATTCGACTTATCCACATAGGTTTTACTGCCGTGAATTCTTATTCTGTCATAATTCTTTCTAGTTTTGAATTCATGCCACTGTGAGGCTATCCACCAGTCAAGGTCATTTAAAACTATGTTGGCTAGTAACGGAGACAATATTCCGCCTTGTGGACTGCCTTTTTCTGGAATTATATGGGTTTTATCAGGCATTACGATTTCAGCTTTTAGCATTGCTTTAATTATTGATATTAATTTCTTATCCTGTATACCCATGTTCCAGATTTGCTTAATGAGTGTAGCGTGGTCAATATTATCAAAGAAACCTTTGATATCTATGTCTACACAGTATGGTAATTTGTTTTTCTGCATTAAAAAGTATGTTCTGGCTATAGCTTGGCTTACACTTCTATTTGGTCTGAAGCCAAAGGAATAATTATAAAATTTAGCTTCGCATATTGGTTCCAAGACTTGTTTAATGCATTGCTGAAATAGGCGATCTATAATGCATGGGATGCCTAATGGTCTGGTTTTTCCACTATGTTTTGGAATTTCCTTTCTTTTAACAGGTTTTGGTTTGTAGTCATTTATCTTCGAGATTATTATATTTTGTACTTGTTGCACCGTCATATTGCTGATATCATCAATTGTCTTATTATCGACTCCAGGTGTTTTGGACCCTTTATTGGTTTTAATATTTCTGTAAGCAAGAATTATATTATCCTCACTTGCTATTATTGAGGTCAGATTTTTAAAATGTTCACCATTTTTACTTTTGGAGTAGAGAGAGTCTAAAATTTCAGTCATCTCATGATACTCAGCATTTCTAATATGTTGATCACCTAACATAGTATAGTCATCTCCCTTCATAAATTTCCTGAAAGAAGATTTTTGTAATTCTTACTCGAACCTAATTTTGCAATATTTTAGTTATTTAATTTTGTTAACGACTTGAGGCTGTTGCTCCGTTCTCATTACAAGAACTTCATCGCTCGTGCCTCTACTTTCGCAACGATTAAAATAGGTTATATTTTTCAACTTTCCTTATTAACGCCTCATAGGATTTTGGACTCCTCTTCGTTCGTTGCTTCCCTTGTTCCGATAAACCTATCTGTACATATACTTTTAGGCCGTTCCTTTAACCCTGAGTGCTTGAATATGCCTGTAACATATCAAGGACTTTCATAGCGAAAATTTTTACTTATCCTCACACTCACCACCACATGTGGCACCTACCATTTCTACTAGGTCATGCTATAGAGTTGTACCCTCAGAACTTCGTCTCTGTGTTTCACACATCCTAGCCATGAGTATTTTATAGACCTCCGAACTATCAAATACAAATTCCACCTCTGGAACTCTTTCGTGTATTTCTACTTACGGTATTCTTCATTCGACTTCATCGAGCTTTATACAAACAATCTTCCAAACGATTGTTGCATATCGAATATTAAGTATGACGCTTCAAGGCGTTACCCTTTCATTTCATCATTCGGTTTATCAGTTCAATAATCAAAGATTATTGGCTAAACTTTTCATTTAGCAACAAGTCGCACTTTCACGCATATTTCCCTCAAGAGTATCCTGAACGCGGTTAATAATCATCTTCTCATCTTCATTTAAGAAGAACTTTGAAGCAAGAGCCATCATCTCCTGACTCTGCCCGATTCGTATTTTAACCGTTGCATCAACCTTGACATTGATATACTCTGCATTCGGCACATAGTCCGTGGTCTTTACATCCACAGAGAACATCTTAAGCGACAGCTTATCAAGTCTCTCCAGAAATGGTATGCGGATACCCGCCTTTCCAATCAGAATACGCGTCTTGCGGAAACCGGAAATCATGTACGCCGTATCAGGCGGAGCCTTCACATATCCTATCAGGACAATAACCAACAGCAGCACAACTGCCACAGCAACACCAATCAAAATCTCATTCATGCCATTCTCCTTTCAAACCCCATTATGTTTAAAAATTAACAAATTTATTATACTTTATATTTTAAATTATGTAAATGATACTTTGGAACTTAAAACAAGCCGGGTAATGCATCTGCATTACCCGGCTTATATTAAATACACATTGGCATGTAAAACCGAACTTCCATGCCCTGCACCTTCGTGCAAAGTTTTCGGCAGAAGCAGTCATCAGCTATACATTAAGAATCCTCCAATCAGGAACCATGAACATTAACCTATAATAAATAACAGAATAAGCAGTAACCTTAACAATAAACACTATCCATATATTACAGGCAAAATAATTTTTCTGTGCTGATAAATATTTCTGTCCGGAAAAATTTCACTGTATTACACCTCAACCTCAAATTCAAAGGTCTGGTTGTACTTATCAAGTGCAATCTGCATCTGCGCTATCTCTGCGTCTATGCGCTCATAATCGCTCTTTACAAGCTCCAAATCATAATTGATGTACTCGTATTCGGGAGCCGTCTTTCTCGCATTGAAAACACCGGAATCAATTCGTGTCTTAGGTGCCTGCTTTCTCATGGTATCAAGAAAGCTCTTGCGCTTGTTAAGCTGTGCCATCCTTACAAGAATCTCATCAATCGTCATACAGACATCGCCAACCTCAATGCGGTTGGTCACATTATTGACATTGATTGCATGCTTTATCTTCATTATCTTGTCATCAATCGCCTCAATCTCCGCCGCCACCGTTGAATAGTCATAGTCAGGGATTACCGGCTCTTCGTCAACCGCCGCCACATAGGTGGAGCCGTCATTCTCCTTCTTAAGCCAGTATTCCTTATCCTCCGTGAGCTTTTTTAACACCTTATTAGCATACGCCGATGTCATCTTTGCCATAATCGCACCATTCCTTTCGATGTTTCACATAATATCTTTTTCTCAATCAGCTTCAATCAACTATGGCTTTATTCTACACCATTAATTCTATAAAAACCATATACCTGCAGTTTAGTTTTAGTTTATTTTTCAATTTGCGAATGTTAGAATATTTGACCTCAGCATCCTCTTATCCGGCAATCGCTAAACACAAATAAGCCAATAAACTGTTCCGCAATTACCAGATTATCGTTTATACACACAAATATATAAAATACGCCGCATATCCAAGCAGCATGACAATTCCGCAAGGCTTTCTCAGCTCTCTGTTCTTATATGTGCCAAGCCACAGCACTGCACCGCTGGCAATCGCAATAATAGTGTCTATGATAAATTTACTTTCAAACGGAACCGTACAGATAAGTGCAGTTGTTCCGATCACGAACAGAATATTGAAAATATTGCTGCCTACGATATTACCGATGGCAATTCCGGCATTTCCTTTTTTTGCTGCCGTGACTGATGTAACAAGTTCCGGAAGTGAAGTACCGAACGCGACAATGGTAAGGCCGATAAATCTCTCACTCATTCCGAAAAATCTTGCAATCGCTGAGGCACCGCTCACGGCGAAATCACTTCCCTTGACAACCATAACTCCGCCAACCAGCATGAACAGGATACATTTCCACACCGGTATATCCTTTACCTCTTCATTCTCCTGCGAATTTCCCTTCTTTGACATGACGAAAAGATATCCAAGGAATACAATGAACAGCAGCCAGAAGATAATGCCCTCTATAAATGTTATCTCTCCTCCGGTGATACCGAATATCATAAGCACAATTGTAATTGCTATCATATATGGTATCTCATAGTATAATGTTGACTTCTGAATCGCCACATTCGTAATCAGTGCAGTGACACCAAGTATAATCAGAATATTAAGTATATTGCTTCCAACGATATTTCCGATTGTAATTCCTGCGTTCTCCTGCAATGCTGCAGTTATGCTTACAGCCGCCTCCGGCATGCTTGTGCCCATGGCGACAATGGTAAGACCGATTATGAGCTGTGGAATGCCAAGCTTCTTGGCAATACCCGCGGCGCCCTCCACGAACCAGTCCGCACCCTTAACCAACAGCAAAAAACCTACCAGCAAAATAAAAACCTGTAAAACCATACCTTTTACCTCTCTCCCTTTTTTATTTTTGCAGTAGGTTTATTTATAAAAAAAGAGACTCCTACTGCGTTAACAGTAAAAGTCTCGCTATTTAATCACTCTCCGAGCTGTTATCTCTAACAGCTGTACTGACGAAAAAGTGAACTCTGTCGGCCAGCTACTCCCTTTTATCCACTATATGATATGCGATTTCCTGTCATATTTCAACTGTTTTTTATAATCTTTGCCCTATCTTTGCCAGGTACATATCAGAATAAATCCAGCATGCTGTCAAGGTATATCTCCTCCCTCACCTGCAGCTGGTACTCCGGCTTAGTCATATAGTATAGCAGAAATTCAAGAATGATTGCGCTTCCCAGCCCTCTCCCCTCTATCTTAAAATTAGAAAAGCCCATCGGCATATAGATATCCTTAATGTCACTTATACCGATAAAGCTTGGATTCTTCATTGCCCTTGAAAAAAGATACCCCACCTTCGCATCGGGCGCATTGCAATGATGTTCCGGACATTTTTCCCCCAGATTCTTCCGGCTTACATTTTCATAGCACGCCTTTCTGTCATTACAGCCGGTATAACAGCACTCATTGCATAAAAATTCGACCTTGTCCTTCTGTTCCCCGGACAACGTGTTCAATCTGTCAAACGCTTTATTCAGCCGGAAATCAGGGACAACATAGCTGAAATCATCCCTGTTTACTTCCGCAAGAAATTCCTTGAAGTCCGTCAACACCTTGGTTGTGGATGAGACAAAATAAAGCTCCTGATATTTTTTCCTCAAGTAATCCAACAACAGCTCCGAATGTACAATCACACCATTCTTTTTATTCCCACATCCGGCAAACAACGCACATAGAGAATTACATTTCTTATCCCTAAGGTGCTCCTCCTTAAGCAGCGAATTGCTGAATGTAAGCCTTGCCGAAATTCCGTATTCCCGCATTAATTCCAGAACCTCCTGCGAGTCATTGTCCCCGAAGCCGACACGTCCTCCGCCCCAGATACAATCCGCCGGTGAACCATATATAGACCCTATATCGCACCAGTCATAGAAGTATTCCCTGTGCTCACGATACAGTGGCAGGAACACACGATACAATTCAATAAACTCAAATAAGCCCGGAAGATGATAATGTGCCACGTTCCTGTTCATTCTGTAAATCACCGCCTTATCCGTGCTATTTTCTTCAAAAAAACTTTCCATAAAGACCTCATTTTATATTAGTTTTTGGATTCGTGTGTCAAAACATTTCAATATATCTAGCCGTGTATAACGTATTATATTTATGCATATCACGACTTTTGGGAGAAGCAAAATGTTCTTAGA